>Ga0268357_100163_pt1 | contig 112192 bp, 89 predicted proteins | sample BioMet10_FD_192466 | JGI IMG/M metagenome (GOLD analysis project Ga0268357, IMG submission 192466) | Sewage microbial communities from Oakland, California, United States - Biofuel 10 (Illumina Assembly) | ecosystem: Engineered > Wastewater > Sewage > Unclassified | place: USA: California...
TTGTAGGTAAGTTGTGCATATGTTGAATGTATATTAAAAGTTTGGTCACTACTAATATACTAATTATCAACAATATGTGCAACTTTTTATACATCATTTTTTTATCTTTTTAATTCCGCCAACGGGTGGACTTTCTATATCTATAATATGCGGAAGAATTTTTTCACGAGTTCGGAAGGATCATTTAGATGTGTTAGCATATCTGTATACGCTTGTTCTGTTTGATAGTTTTTGGAGGTTGAGCATTCAGCTAATAATACGAATGTCATACTTACAAGAATATAGGGATTTACTGAGACAAAATTAATATAATTTGTTATTTAACAAGTGGTTTCCTATTATTTGCATCTATGAATAGTGTTTATGGCTACATATTCCAGATTGAAGACGGCTGTTAATCTTCATCCCGCTTGTCGGTGAATTTGTAGTTCGCGAATGAAGTGGATGGGAATTCAAAGATTTGGTCAGGAATGTTTCCGCTTTTGAAGTTTGATATTTTCACTGTTGTCCAAAAGAAAGCAACCTTGATCCGGAGGCTTTTAGGATGATAGGTGTTGCTGTCGATTAAGCCAATTATCTCGCGGATACCTGTAATTCCTGCATTTTTTACATTGATTGACAACCAGTAACCTTCTTGAGCGTTTTTCCAACTGTATTTGAAATCCGTCATGTTGTATTTGAATTTGCTCAGATAATTGTTCTTCTTGTCGGAGTCGGATTTGTATATTTCCACGGTCTTTTTTTTCTTGTCAACCATGTAAGCTGTTATTCCATCGTCCCATGAAGCATATCGCGATTCGTTGTATCGTGTTTTCTTTCCTTTATAGCAAATATCGCCCGCAGTCTTGTATATACCAATTATGTTTACCTCATAATGAAGTGTAGAACCTTGCGGGCCGAACACCAATTGGAATGTACGATTGAACAGCTGTTGAGCCTGTTGAGCATTTGTTGTATTCTGTGCTACGGTCTCCGGAAAAGACATCAAGCAGAGAAGCAGCATGAAAGCCATGCAAATTAGAGATGATTTTTGTCGCATAATGGTTTCTTTATAAACTGACAAAGTTAATAAAATGTGCACGCAATGAAAAGCCATATCCGATTTCTTGTAAGGCTGTAGCTGAATTTTTCAATACCCAGTTGTTTATCTTAGATATTAGCGCTTACTGATCAGAATGAAAATAGTATATACTTTACGTTAGAAAGTATATATTTTCGATGGTTTAAAGTATATACTTTTGGGTACTAAAATAGTATATATTTTTAGACCAATTTAGACCAAATATTATATTTTTTTTAGAATAAATTGCATGAACTTAAGCGTTTTTCAGAAAAGGCTGTTGTATTCTTTTAATGGTGACGATATCTTCTGGTTTCTTCTTAATCGATTGGAAATGCTAAATTTCTCCTTTCTTTTTTTTCTTTATATATAGCAACTACCCTCTCATGTCGATTTTTTTGTAAGAATATAATGATTAAACTATTACCATACTTATTCCTAGAACATGAAAATGTGAATTGTGCATAAGTTTTTTATAATCAGATTATTATTTTTCACGTGGTAAAAGTTTTATAAAGCGTTCGTAAGTAATTTGGATTTTATTTTTACCTTTGCCAGCGGCATAATTAGACACAAGGCGATAAGTTGAATGCAACGAATAAATAACATCAGATCATTTGCCTGCATGGGCCTCGGAGCATGTGTATTGCTCCCGGTAAGTTTGTTGGCTCAGAATAAGCAGACGAACGATTTCCGAAAACCGAATGTAATATTTATTTATGCAGACGATTTAGGTTACGGCGATCTGCAATGTTACGGGGCAACACGTGTATCTACACCTAATGTTAATCAGCTGGCCACATCCGGAATCCGTTTTTTGAATGCTCATGCAACAGCCTCGACGAGTACACCTTCGCGCTACTCGGTATTGACGGGCGAATACGCTTGGCGACGTCCGGGTACGGATATTGCTGCCGGAAATGTCGGGATGATTATTCGCCCCGAACGTTACACTATCGCCGATATGTTCAAGAATACGGGCTATACAACAGGGGCTGTCGGTAAATGGCATCTTGGACTTGGCGATAAGACCGGCCAACAAGATTGGAATGCACCGCTGTCTACAGGACCAGGCGATCTGGGTTTCGATTATTCATATATTATGGCAGCTACTGGCGACCGTGTGCCGTGTGTTTTTATTGAGAACGGATGTGTCGTGAACTACGATCCGTCAGCTCCTATAGAAGTGAGTTATACTACTCCGTTTAAAGGAGAGCCTTTGGGGAAGGAACATCCGGAATTGCTTTATAACCTAAAGGCTAGTCATGGTCATGATATGGCAATTGTCAATGGCATCGGTCGTATCGGTTATATGAAAGGGGGAGGAAAAGCATTGTGGAAAGATGAAAATATTGCCGATTCATTGACAACTCATGCGGTCGATTTTATCAATAAAAATAAGAATCACCCCTTTTTTCTCTATCTGGCTACAAATGATGTACATGTTCCACGTTTCCCTCATATTCGTTTTAGAGGCAAAAGCTCGATGGGATTGCGAGGCGAAGCTATTTTGCAATTTGATTGGACTGTAGGTAGAGTGATTGAGACTCTTGAGAAAGCCGGTATTCGTAATAATACTTTGATTATTCTTTCAAGCGATAACGGTCCGGTGCTTGATGATGGATATGTGGATCGTGCGGTTGAACTGGCCGGAACACATAAACCCGGTGGTCCGCTTCGGGGAGGAAAATATAGTGCTTTTGAAGCGGGTACTTGTGTACCGGCTATTGTCAGTTGGCCTGAGAAAATAAGAAAAGAACAAGTGACAGGTGTTTTGGTTTCGCAGATAGACTGGTTTAGATCACTTTCTACGCTTATTGGAGCAACGCTGCCTCAAGGAGCAGCCCCGGATAGTTTTGACCGTTTAGGAAATTGGCTCGGACAAGATACAACGGATCGGCGGTGGGTGATTGAGCAGGCAGCAGATCATACTCTTTCTGTTCGTACAAAAGACTGGAAGTATATTGAACCCAGTGATGGAGAACCTAATACTGGTAAGTTTACTAATATTGAAACCGGTTATCGAAAAGCCCCGTCGTTGTATGATATGCGAAAGGTGGATGAACAGGAAGAAGAGGCGCTAAAACATCCGGAAATTGTATTCCAGCTTCAGGAAATACTAAAAGATGTTCGCGCTTTGGATTTAAATGCAAAATAAAATCAGAAATATCCGGAACAAAATTAACTTTGCGCGGTTAATAATTTAATTAGAAAGGGACATGTTTGGTTTGTTAAGTAAAGGAGTAGTGATTGGAGTATTGGTTTCCGCCCCGATGGGTCCGGCAGGAATGCTGTGCATACAACGGACATTGAATAAAGGTCGTTGGCATGGCTTTGTTACAGGATTGGGCGCAGCTACTTCTGATGTGATTTATGCAATAATTACATGTCTTGGTATGGGTGTGGTTGTTAATTTTGTAGAAGCGAATGAAGCCCCATTGGAATTATTGGGAAGTTTAGTTCTGGGCGTTTTCGGTTATTATATTTTTAAAAGCAATCCGCTTGCAGGAATACAAAAGCAGAAGGAAAAGAAACTATCTTTCACGCAGGACTATATTACGTCATTTATTTTAACATTCAGCAATATGCTGATTGTTCTGTTGTATATAGGTTTGTTTGCCCGCTTGGGTTTTGTGCTGCCGGAGTATTCTGTGTGGATGTTGCTTTGGGGAGTCGCATGCATTGGTTTGGGTGCAGTTCTGTGGTGGTTTGGAATCACCTATTTTGTGTCAAGATTAAAAAAATGGTTTAATATACGAGGTATATGGCTATTGAATCGTATAGTGGGGTCTATTATTATTATTCTGTCTGTTGTCGGATTAATATCAGTTTTGCTGACTTCCTATTTCCATTTGCCATTACTCCAAATTTGCAATTAGAAATGAAAATAGTTAAAGTGCCATATTTGCCGACATTGGACGTGTTGGATTTATCTTCTGTTGATTTTTTGCTGGAGAGCAAAGCGCAAAGAGAATATATTGATACAATCAATTGGACAGAATATCCTTATAAGCCGATAGTGGCATTTGATATAGCTCGTACGGATGTTAATTTATATATACGCTATTTTGTAAGAGGAAATTCATTGAAGGCTGTTTGGCTGGAAGACGGCTCTCCTGTATATACAGATAGTTGCGTGGAGTTTTTCATGAAGCGCGTAGAAGATACAAATTATTATAATTTCGAGTTCAACTGTATTGGCGTATGCGATGCCTCATATAGAAAGTCACGGGAGGAAAAAGTAACGCTGACTCTTGAACAGTTTGCATCAATCAGACGTTATTCTTCATTGCCCCTGATTGCTTTTCCGGAGAAACGTGATGTTTATGATTGGGAACTGATTGTCGCAATACCTTTTGCGGTGATGGGATTGGACCCTGAAAATTTACCTGAAAAGATTCAGGGCAACTTCTATAAGTGTGCAGACGAGACAGCTTTTCCGCATTTTGTTAGTTGGAATCCTATTAATTTACCTTCTCCTGATTTCCATTGCCCGGAATTTTTTGGTGAAATTTACTTATGATAGGTAAATAATTGATAATCAATCTTTGTGTTTGAATTGTTAACCTCTTTTTTGTCTTTTCGTTAGTGAATCTTTAGAAAATAAAGGAAATGTTTTAAAAAAAACACTCAAATATGTTTGCAATATAAAAAATATTATTTATATTTGCACACTAAGTACTAGTTTAGTTAAGCTTAATAATACCATAAAAATATATGCCTATGTGAAATGAGTAGTAGAAAAGTGAAGGAGCATTATCTCTAGGAGGATATGCCCTATTTTATACAGTTACTAAATTAAATAATCATTTATCATTTTTATTTATGGAGAAAGCGTTTAAACTATCGTTTAGTGCGATAGCAAAGGTTTCCACCCTTTGTTTAATGTTCTCCGCCTTTTCAGCAAATGCAACCGAAGTAATGGCATCCGACGTAACGGGTGCCCCGGTTGCAGCAATTGTTCAACAGAACGGAAAAATTACTGGCACCGTTGTTGATACGAAAGGCGAGCCTGTTATTGGCGCGAACGTTGTGGAAAAAGGAACGACCATCGGTACAATTACCGACATGGATGGTAGGTTCACTCTAGAAGTAAAGCCGGGCGTTACGCTCGAAATCTCTTACATTGGTTATGTAACCCAGACGATGCAGGCTACAAAGACGATGAAAATTTCCTTAAAGGAAGATACACAGAAGTTGGATGAGGTTGTTGTTGTTGGTTATGGTACGCAGCAGAAGAAGGATATCACAGGTTCTGTAGCTGTTGTTGATACTAAGGATCTTTTAAAAACCCCGTCATCATCTGTAACAGAACAGTTACAAGGACGCGCCGCCGGTGTTGTAATCGGTTCGAGTGGTTCGCCGGGTACTTCTGCCATGGTACGTATTCGTGGTGTCGGCACAGTTAATGATAACGGACCGTTATATGTTATTGATGGTGTCTCTACACGTGATCAGAACCTGAATACCATCAACCCGAACGATGTTGAAAGTATGCAGGTATTAAAAGATGCGTCGGCAGCTGCAATCTACGGTGCACAAGCATCAAATGGTGTTATATTGATTACAACAAAGAAAGGAACAAAGAGCGGTCAGCCTAAACTGTCGTTCGACGGTTATTTGGGAACCTCCAATACGACGAAAAAATATGATGTATTGAATTCAAAAGATCGTCTGGCTGTTGAATGGGCGGCTCAAAAGGGTGCGAATACAATAGCGGGATCCAGCGCATTACCATCACATCCTCAGTTTGGTACAGGGGCCACCCCCTCCATTCCAAATTATTTGACCGTTACGGGTGCCAACGGTAGAACGGACATTGATCCGAGTACTTATTCATATCCAAGCAATATTATCACAACTTTTGATCCTAATGAAGGTACTGATTGGTGGGATGTTATCGATAGAACAGGTATTATTCAGAACTATCAGTTAACTCTTTCCGGTGGTACCGATAAAGGACAATATCTGATGTCGGCTAATTATTTTGATCAGCAAGGTACTGTTAAATATCAGTATTACAGAAGATATCAGGTGCGTTCTAATACCTCTTTTAATCTTCGCAGTTGGTTGCGTGTTGGTGAGAACATGACTTATGCATGGACTAAGGATGATGGATTAAATTCCGGTTCTAGCGAATCAACACCATATTCATGGACCTATCGTGCTTCCCCATGGGTTCCTGTTTATGATATTCAGGGACATTTTTCAGGATCTAAGATCGCAGGCTCAGGAAACTGGCAGAACCCGTTGGCTGTTGTTGAACGTCCTAAAGACAACTATTGGTCAAACAGTCGTCTGTTTGGTAACATGTGGGCAGAGGTTGATCTTTTTAAAGGGCTCAATTTTCGCACAAACTTCGGTCTTGATGGTCATACCAACTACAGCTACCATATGGATAAAAAGAATCTTGAATTTTCTGAAACTTCTGGTATCAACAGCTTTACCGAAACGGCGGGCTTTAATTTCCGCTGGGTATGGACGAATACGTTGACTTATAATGTTATGTTTAACAACAAACATAAATTGAATGTTTTGTTGGGAACTGAAGCTATCAAGGATAATGTGGGGCGTGGCATTGAAAGTTATCGTGAGAATTATTTATTTGAAGATAACCAGAATACTTGGACTTTGGCAATGGGCGAAAATAATAATAACCGTACTAATAATTCATGGTTTGACGGAAAGTTTACTTTGTTTGGACTTTTTGGTCGTGTGGATTATGACTATGCCAGCAAGTATTTGATAACGGCAATTGTTCGTCGAGATGGCGTTTCTCGTTTCTCAAAAGATAATCGTTACGGTGTTTTCCCATCCGTTTCTCTCGGCTGGCGTATTTCTCAGGAAGGATTCATGGAAAGTACAAAATCATGGCTGGACGATTTGAAACTCCGTGCAGGCTATGGTGTTACAGGTAACTCTGATGTTCCTCGCGCAACCAACTATGCTTATGAGTTTACAACAGATCCGACACATACGAATTATGATTTTACGGGTTCTCAGAACTCGGCGAATTTAGGCTATCGATTGGGTAAAATAGGTAATCCTGATACGAAATGGGAGAAAACGCAGATGACTAATGTCGGAATTGATGCCACATTCTTAAATGGAAAGTTCTCAACGAATATGGAGTACTATTATAAGAAGACGTCTGATATGCTCGTTGCGGCATCTTATTCAAGTATGGCCGGAGAAGCAGATCGTCCTTATGTGAATATCGGCAGCATGAAGAATACCGGTTTCGAGTGGATGATCAGCTATCAAGATCACTCTGGTGACTGGAATTGGGGTTCTTCTGTTAATATTTCGCATTACAAGAACGAAGTGCTTAAACTTGGTGATTCTGATGATTATGCATTGTGGGGCAATTCTGATCGTATTTCAGGATCTGTATCAAAAACTGTAAAGGGTCATGCTGTAGGTGAATTTTACGGATATAACATTACAGGTTTTTATGAATCAGCCGATGAAGCTGCAAAACTTGTTCCATTGGGAGAAACAGCGGGTAAATATGATCCTGCTAAATTCGTAGGTAAATATAAATATGAAGATGTAGATGGAGATGGTAAGATTACAACTGATGATCGTAAGTTCCTGGGATCACCTCACCCTAAAGTAACTATCGGTTGGAATACTAATGTCGGATATAAGAATTTCGATTTTTCAATGTTCTGGTATTCATCTCTTGGAAACAAGATTTTCAATGGCGCCAAGTATTTTACCGATTTCTGGATGTTTAATGGTAATCGTTCTACTCGTATGCGCGATTTATCATGGGAACCAGGGAAGAAAGACGCTATTCTGCCTATTTTGGATAAGTCAGATAGTAGATCAGGTACGAATTCCAATTCCTACTATGTTGAAAATGGTTCGTATGCTCGCTTGAAAAACTTGATTGTAGGTTATACATTCCCGAAGACTATTCTGTCAAAGGCAGGCATTCAAAGATTGCGTTTGTATATACAGGCTGAGAATCTTTGCACAATTACTAAATACAAAGGACTTGATCCGGATATTTCAAACCGAGATAAAACGGCAAGCGGCGGTGACCTCCAAAAGGGTATTGATGTTGGTGGACAGCCTACTACACGTGAATTCTTGTTTGGTGTGAATTTTGAATTTTGATCATCAAATGGCTTATTTTTAAATAATTAATAGTAATATATTATGAGAAGAAATATATTAATCATGTCTATAGGTTTGGTAGGTGCTCTATCCCTTTCTTCTTGTGGAGAATCATTTCTTTACCAAGACCCGCAGGGAAGTATTTCAGAATCTGCACTTCAAAATCAAACTGGAATAGATTTGTTGGTTACATCTGCATATGCTAATTTAACAGAAAATGATTGGGGTGCAACTCCATTCAATTGGGTTTTTGGCAGTATCATGGGTGGCGATGCCAATAAAGGGTCGGATGCAGGCGACCAGTCTGTAGTAAACGAAATCGAAATGTTCGGTCCGCTGACTACGAATGATTATGTGAGTCAGAAATGGAACTGGGTTTATAAGGGTATTCAAAGAGCTGATATGGCTTTGCGAGTTTTGTCAGAAACGGAAGGTATTTCATCGGATTTTGTCAATAAGAGACAAGGCGAATTGTTTTTTCTCCGTACACTTTTTTATTTTGAAGGAGTGAAACTTATGGGACCTAAAGCTATCGCCTGGGTACCTTGGGATAATAAAGATAATGATCCTAAAGTGTATAACGGGACCGATATTTATCCGAATATTGAAGAAGAAATAACAAAAGCTATAGGATTGCTTCCTGCAACACAGTCAGAGGCCGGTCGTGCTAATAAATGGGCAGCAATGGCCTTGAAGGCTAAAATTCTTATGCAGGAAGGCAAGATGAGTGAAGCTAAACCTATTTTAGCAGATATTTTGATAAATGGTGTGACTTCAACGGGTGCAAAATATGGTTTGGAAGACGATTTTAATGCCAATTTTGATGCATTTACTGATAATGGAAAGGAATCTATTTTTGCAGCTCAGAATTCTTTGGATGCAAATAATAATGGTCTTCCTGGTTTTAGTTTGAATTATCCTCATAATGTAAGCACGGATGCTCCGGGCGGATGCTGCGGATTCTTCCAGCCTTCTTATGATTTGGCAAATGCTTATCAGACGCAGGATGGTCTTCCTTATTTAGATAATTCTTACAGACAAAAGCCAAGCGTATCTTATTTTGATGACGCTTCGGCCGGAGGTTCTGATGGAGGATATAAAAATCGCTTGGATGTTCCTGTAGATCCTCGTTTGGATATTGCTATAGGCCGTCAAGGTGTGCCTTATAAGGATTGGGGTATCTGCTTTACTAAAGGTTATGGTATTCGTGAAAGAATCAATGGTGGTATATTCCTGCCGAAGAAACATGTATGGACAAAAGCAGAAGAGGACGCAGGTTATGCTTCTCGTAACAAATATGATGGTTGGGCTCCGGCTGTGGCTTTGAATATGGAGTATTTGTCTGTCCGTGATATGATTCTTCTTTATGCTGAATGTCTTGCCAATGACGGCGAACTTTCTGCTGCTATGGAACAGGTGAACAAAATTAGAACAAGAGCTGCTCTTGCTGTCAATCAGCCCAAATGGGGCTCCGCAACAAACAAACAGGTATATTCAATAAAGAATTATCCTTCTTCTCATCCGGCATTTACCGATAAGGCTACTTGTATCAAGGCTATTCGTTTTGAACGTCGTTTGGAGTTGGCTATGGAAGGACAACGTTGGTATGATTTATCTCGTTGGTCTTTGACAGATCCTACAATTATGCAGAAGGAAACTTCAGAATATGTAACTTATGAGAAACAGTTTATCAATAAGTTTAGTTCTGCAGCTCTATCATTCAGCCATACCTATTTGTTTGTTCCGCAAGGTCAGATCGAAACAAAGGGGAATGATCCTGATGGAAAACCATACTTGGTTCAGAATGAAGGTTGGTAATTGATTGTATGATTTAAATATACGAAAAGAATCTGTTTAAGCAGGTGCTTAATTAATAAGATTTCTAGTCAGGGGGATGGTAAGTGAATCCATCCCCTTTTATTAATCAAGAAATAAATAATATGAAAACAAACTCAAGCTTTATATTTATTGCTTTAATCTCAATATTGTCTTTTTCTTGCGTTTCATGCAAGCGGCAGACCTCTTCTTTTAAAGATTTTTCTTTTAGTTATACAATGCAATCAGTCAATGTTTATACTGTGACTACAGTTATAGACAGTAAGAAGAATTGTCAAATAAGGAAGGAAAATATTTTTATGAATCGTGTCGAGAAATCGCCAACTATTAAAACAAACTCTGTGAAATTGAACGATAATGAGTATAAACAGATAGTAACTTTTTTGAAAGAAGCTGAACTATTTGACATGAAAGATAGCTATGGTTTTGACAGTAAAACAGTTAAAAATACGGATGATATTATTTTTCAGATTGTCTTTAAGGCTGATGGCAGAGAAAAGTTTATTACCATAAAAGGAACGCCTTTAGCACAACAGTTTAATCCGGGGTTTGTCAAACTGATAAAATCCATGAATGATTTGATGAATCGCTACGGACAATAATTAGTATAACGTATGATTGTTTCTTAAATGCACTTTTTTTGCGAAATATTTGCAAAGACAAAAAAAACATATACCTTTGCAGCGCAAAACACAAGAGTGCATCATTATTGCGGAAGTAGCTCAGTTGGTAGAGCATAACCTTGCCAAGGTTAGGGTCGCGGATTCGAGTTCCGTCTTCCGCTCGTTTCTTTCACAGAATGGATGCTCGAATGGTGGAATAGGTAGACACGAAGGACTTAAAATCCTTTGGCCATTGCGGCTGTGCGGGTTCAAGTCCCGCTTCGAGTACAGAATGTTTTGAATGGATTATTGCGGAAGTAGCTCAGTTGGTAGAGCATAACCTTGCCAAGGTTAGGGTCGCGGATTCGAGTTCCGTCTTCCGCTCAACCTAAAAGCTTCGGCATCTGACTATGATGACGAAGCTTTTGGTTTGTTCGCATTACGTTGAAAAACATATACTTCCTCAAATACTTGTCTGGCATGAGAACATTTCGATTACTGATTACTTGTACGTTGCTGTTGCTGATGATAGCAGCTCCTTCTTGGTGTAGTGCGAAGTCGAAAACTAAGAAGGTTTATATGAGTTATGTTTTGCATGGAAATATGAATTATGACCGTTATGTGCGACCAACAATCTGGCGCGACTTTCCTGTCATTTACAATAATCTGCTTGATTTTATGGACGAACATCCCGATTTTAAAGGACAGGTACAATTTTCGGGACAAACATTCAAATCGTTACAACAAGTGGCTCCAAATGTGATTGCGCATGCATTGAGTATCCATAAACGGGGACAACTAAACTTCACTGGAACTTTTTATTCCGAACCGGTGAATGTGAATATGGATGGTGAAACGAATTATCGTTGCGCCTGGCTTGGAACGTCTATTATTGAAGATGCTGTCGGTTCAACTGATGGATTCTATCTGCAGGAACGCGCTTATCATCCGCAATTGCCTTGGATATTGAACCATGCTCATGTTTCATGGGTTCCGGTTATCACAGGTGATGATGCTTTTTTCCCGTTTAAGTTGAAAGGAATGGACGGTTCAGTAACTACCTGCGTACCTATTACCAGAGACAGCATAGTGGAAAAAATTAAACGTGCGCCGCAAAACAGTTTGATATTGATTGAAGAGGATTATGAAATTCCGCAGAGTTTCGTGAATACTTATAGGGCCGTTAGTGAGTTTGATAAAGAGATGCCGGATATCGAAGTAGAATGGATAACGGTAAAGGATTACATTCATAAGTATGGAACAAAAGGCGAGCATTATGTTGACCATGCCGCAAAAGCGAAGGATAGAGATAATGGTACTTATTCGCGTTGGACGGCCGATCCGTTGGATATTATCGTGCAGAATTATATCAATCATGCAATGGCTGATTTTCGTTCGGCTACAATTATGAACGGATTGATGAAATATGTCTGTAATGAACAGTTGGATGTTCCTTTTGTCGAGACGGATGTGACGTTGAAACATGATCCGCTGGTTTGGAATATTGAGTGTGCGAATTTATATCCGGATATCGAACAGACCTACTTGACGCATGATGGAAAAGTAACGGAAATGACTAAAGCCGAACATTTGTTGTTATGGGCTGTTAACAGTGATGCCAAGGGATGGAATCCGCTGTATGAGAAACGTCGCGAACGCATTAACTCGCTTGAGAACAGTAGTAATCTCTCGAAATCTGTCCTTTATAAGGGAATGGATTTTTTGAGTAGCCGAATCAGGCTTTTGGGGTATGATAAATATTTTATGCTTTTCAATGCCCAGCAACAACGAAGCAAAATAGTTGCTTTGAGAACGGAATCGCCTTATGCCGTTTACGATTATTCAACAGGGGAAAAGTTGAAAAGCCAGTGTATACGGATAGATGGACATTGTACGCTCCGTTTTGAGACTCAGTTACCGTCGTATGGGTATAAGGTCGTTGCTTTGAAGCGAATAGAAAGGGCTGAGACAGAATCATGGCAGTCGGGTAATCAGATTTCTGCCGGTCAGTTTACTTTGACTGCCGATAACGGAAAGGTTGTTCTAAAAGTTGGAAATAAATGTATGGATATTTTGCTTGATTCATTCAAAATTAAAGCATTGGCTGAGATTACCGATGGAACGGCGGATGATGTTTGGCGTAACGCAAAAGCTTATGGGGATGCGCGTATTTTTGTGCAGAATGATTTTTGCCCGCAACTTCGTATTGAAAAGCAGATTGACTGGCTGATACATCTACAGCAAACCTTTACTATTATTGATGATAAGATTTTGTGTGATGTAAATTTTGTATTCCCGCATCCGACTTTGATTCGAAAGATGGGACCGGCAAAAGGACGCGTTTATGATCCTCAGGGGCTTACATTGATGATTCGTACACATCAGTCCGGACAGATGTTCTATGATATTCCTTTCGGAATGTCGACCTATGATAAACCGGGTGTCAGCTATTTTTGTCCATTAAGTACTTGTTTTTATCAGTATACTGCGGGAGGCGGACTCCTGATTACGCCGCAAACAGGCGAGCAGGCTGTTTATGGAAATTTGGATAATGGAGAGATCGGTCTTTACCTGGGCGCTTCCACGACATCGGGACCGATACATGACGTGGGTCTTACTTTCCGAACGAAGACGGAAGTTGATCATGAAGCTGCTTGGTACTCGGAACCTTTCCGTGGTGAATATAAACATCAGATACTGCTGACCCCTTATAGAGGCAATTGGAAAGAAGCTCATTTACCTCTGATTGCTAAAAAATTCACACAACCTGTTTATATTAGAGAATGTATTTCTGATGTCTCTTCAGAGCATCTGCCGGCAGAAAAAAGTTTGGTTAATATTGATAAACCAAATATAGAAATCACTTCTATGGAAATAAAAGACGGAAGGCTGCAACTGCGAATGAATGAAATGGAAGGGACGGAGACGTGCGTTCAGGTTAAGGTGAAAAATAAGGTTTCAGAAATCAAAGTGCCGCCATTTGGTATTGTAACGGAATTTGTAAGATAATGAGATTAATAACTTCAATTCAATGATCATGAAAATGAAATCATTTTTAACTCTTCTTTGTGCTGTTTGCTTTGTTTCTTGGCAGGCGGCTGAGGCTAACGAATATTCAATTATTCCACAGCCAGTGAATGTAACTTATGCGTCAGGTTCAATTCAGCTAAAGGCCGTACCCGTGATTGCTTTGCCAACGCAGCTGATGAACGAAGCTCAAATGCTTCAATCGTATATGTCATCGGATTTTTCGATGAAGGCGAAGTTGAATACCAAGTCTGTTAAGGGGGATATTGTATTGACTATCGATGCTTCTGTGATGCCAGATAAAAAAGAAGCTTATATTCTGGATGCTTCTGGTAATTCAATACTTATCAAGGGAAATTCTCCCGCCGGTATTTTCAATGGTATTCAGACGTTGCGACAGATTATCAAGGATAACGGAGGTGTTAAGACGGTGGAAAAGGGAGTGATTACAGACTATCCGGCTTTCACGTGGCGTGCGTTTATGTTGGATGAAAGTCGCCATTTTAAGGGCGAAAAAGTTGTTTTACAACTGCTTGATGAAATGGCTGCGTTGAAGCTAAATATCTTTCATTGGCATCTGACAGATGATCAGGGATGGCGTATTGAGATCAAAAAATATCCTAGGCTTACGGAAATAGGAGCTTATCGCGATTCGACGCAGGTCGAACCTTTTGGAAACAATACGTATGATGGCAAGCGTCATGGCGGTTTTTATACTCAAGCTCAGATAAAAGCTATTGTGGCTTATGCCGCCAAACGTCATATCACAATTATTCCCGAAGTGGAAATGCCAGGACATGCCAGTGCAGCCATTGCTTCATATCCATGGCTTGGAACGACAGGCAAACAGATTCAGGTCCCTTGTACGTTTGGTGTGCAATATGAGGTGTATAACGTAGCTGATCCGAAAGTATTGGAATTTCTCGAAGACGTGATGGATGAGGTTATGGCATTATTCCCAGCTCCAATACTGCATATTGGAGGCGATGAAGTACGTTACAATCATTGGAATGAGTCACAGATGGTGAAGGATTATATGGCCCAGAATAATTTGAAGACTCCGACAGAATTACAAATATTCTTCACAAATAAAGTATCAAATATTTTGGCGTCTAAAGAACGCAGGATGATGGGATGGAATGAAATCGTTGGCTCTAAAGTAAATGATTATCAGGAAGAAGCAGGTAATGACATGAATACGAAGCTGAACCCTCAGACAATAGTTCATTTTTGGAAAGGCGACCCGAAACTTATAAAAGAGGCAATCGAAAATGGCTATGATGTTGTAAATTCTTATTGTAAATATACTTATCTTGATTATTCATACAGTTCGATTCCACTTGAGAGAGCTTATTCTTTTAATCCTATTATTGAAGGTCTGACTCCCGCGCAGCAGCAGAAAGTTTTAGGGATGGGTTGTCAGATGTGGGGCGAAGTTATTCCGACGGTCGAAAGTATGAACTATAAAGTCTATCCGCGTATAGCTGCATATGCAGAAGATAGCTGGACATTTGCAGCAAACAAAAACTATTCCCACTTTTTAAAGTCGTTGCCTTATTTCCTTAATAAGTGGAAAGCGGCCGGAATTAAGTATGGACCGCTTACTGTTGAAGAAGGAAAATAAAAATTTTATCAATGAATTAAACCTTGGCGTACTTTTGTAGTCTATTATATCAAAGCGCTTTAAGAAATGTATATGTTTAATTCAATTTAAAGATTATTTTCTATGAAAAAGGCATTAGGATTAGTTTTGGTTATCTTATTAAGTTCAGGAGCTGTATATGCTCAGAAAGAAAAAAGTGATGGGTACACAGGCGCTTCGCCTCGGACAGAGCAGATGATTAAGGATTTGAAACTGGATGAGAAGCAAGCTTCTGATTTCAAAAAGTTGAATCAGGAATTTGCAACACAGATGAAGAAAAACCGTGAATCTGCAAAGGCTGATCGTCAGAATATGCGTGAAAATATGCATAGTATGCGTGAAGATTACAATGCAAAAATGAAAAAGATTCTGACTGATGAGCAATACCAACAATATCAGAAAATGGTAAAAGAGCATCGTAAAGATATGCGTAACGGTGGTAATAGAGGCGATAGAAACAGATTGAACGATTAACAATCTGCTTTTGAATGAATGAGAAGAAGGCTATGCCAAAAGTTATTGGTGTAGCCTTTTTTACACTCTAACGTGCATATGGCTGTTGGGATGACTCGAACCTTGGCTATTGATAAATTACTCTAATCTATACTTCCTCTCATTTTTTATCTCTATCTTTGCACTCACAAAATGAAGGCAAATTCTAGTGCCTTTTTTCTTAATTGAATACAGATATAATATAGATGATATGATTCTATTCTTTCAATCTCCAACAAAGACCGTGCTGGCTGTTGAAGCTGCACAAGCGTTCTCTCCCGAGAATGTACAGAAACTTGTTTGGCTGTTCAGTGAGGCTGAACTATTGCAAGCAGAAAAATTGGAAGGCTGGTTCGTCGGCCCTCGTCGTGAAATGATTACTCCGTGGAGCACGAATGCTGTTGAAATAACACAAAATATGGCGATTAACGGTATCACGCGTATAGAGGAATATTTCCCGGTTTCCTCAGGAGAAGCTGAGCATGATTCGATGCTACAGCGTATTTATAACGGACTGGATCAGACGATTTTTACCATTAGTAAAAAGCCGGACCCAATTGTATATATTGAAAATATGGAGGCATATAACCAGCAGGAAGGGCTGGCGTTAAGCATGGAAGAAATAGATTATCTCAATGATGTTGGTCGCAAATTGGGTCGTAAGTTGACTGATAGTGAGGTATTTGGATTCTCTCAGGTTAACTCCGAGCATTGCCGTCATAAAATATTCGGTGGTGTCTTTGTAATTGACGGAGAAGAAAAGGAAAGTTCACTCTTTGCTCTGATTAAAAAGACTTCAGCTGAGAATCCGAACAAACTTGTTTCGGCTTATAAGGATAATGTGGCTTTTAATAGAGGACCGGTTGTTGAACAGTTTGCTCCGAAGAGTGCCGATAAACCTGATTTTTATCAAGTAAAAAAGATCAATACTGTACTTTCATTAAAAGCTGAAACACATAATTTTCCGACAACAGTTGAACCGTTCAATGGTGCTGCAACGGGGACTGGCGGTGAAATCCGTGACCGTCTAGGAGGAGGAAAAGCTTCGCTTCCGTTGGCAGGAACTGCTGTGTATATGACTGCATATCCGCGCACAGAAGGCGTTCGCGAATGGGAGAAGGCCCTTGATCCGCGTCCATGGCTTTATCAGACACCGGCGCAGATTCTCATCAAAGCGTCGAATGGTGCCTCTGATTTTGGCAATAAGTTTGGGCAACCGCTGATTTGTGGATCACTGCTTACTTTTGAGCATGCTGAGAATGATAAAAAATATGCATATGACAAGGTTATTATGCTTGCCGGTGGAGTTGGTTTTGCCAATACACGCGATGCACTGAAAGGCGAACCCGAAGCCGGAGAGAAAGTGGTGGTTATCGGCGGCGATAATTATCGCATTGGAATGGGTGGTGGAGCTGTCTCTTCTGTAAATACAGGTCAGTACAAGAGCGGAATAGAACTGAATGCTGTTCAGCGTGCTAATCCAGAGATGCAGAAACGCGCGGCAAATGTGATTCGCGCCGTTGCCGAATCGGATGAAAACCCGGTTATCTCAATACATGATCATGGAGCTGGCGGACATTTGAATTGTTTGTCTGAATTAGTCGAATCAACGGGAGGGCATATAGATATGGCCGAACTTCCTGTGGGTGACAAAACTTTATCAGCCAAGGAAATCATTGGAAATGAGAGCCAGGAACGTATGGGGTTGTTGATGAAAGATAAAGATTTGGCACGTGTAAAACGTATTGCTGACCGCGAACGCGCACCGATGTATGTAGTGGGCGAGACAACGGGTGATATGAAGTTTGTGTTCGAACAGGCCGACGGCGTGAAACCTATAGATATTAAGCTTGAATATATGTTTGGAAAACCACCGCGTACGGTGATGACCGATCATACGGTGAAGGAAGTTTACAGTTCAGTTACTTATAAAGAATCAGAATTGCATCATTATCTGGAATTGGTTTTACAATTGGAAGCTGTGGCTTGTAAGGATTGGTTAACAAACAAGGTGGACCGTTCTGTGACAGGCAAAGTTGCTCGTCAGCAATGTCAGGGTGAATTGCAACTACCACTTAGTGACTTGGGTGCTGTTGCGTTGGATTATAAAGGTGTTGTCGGAATGGCTACTTCTTTGGGACATGCTCCGCAAGTGGGGCTTATTGATTCAGCTGCTGGCTCGGTCGATTCTATTGCAGAAGCATTGACAAACCTTGTTTTTGCTCCGATAATTGATCAATTGACAGGTGTTTCACTCAGTGCAAACTGGATGTGGCCCTGTCGCAACGAAGGTGAAGATGCCCGTTTGTATAAAGGAGTTGAGGCTGCGTCAGAATTTGCTATCGCTTTAGGAATTAATATTCCGACAGGCAAAGATTCGCTTTCGATGACGCAAAAATATGGTGACGATAAAGTTATAGCTCCTGGAACTGTGATTATTTCTGCAGAAGGCGAGGTAAGTGACGTGAAAAAGATTGTTTCGCCAGTTTTAGTGAACGACAGAAATACACATCTTTATTATATTGATTTTTCGTTTGATTCGATGAAATTGGGTGGTTCTGCTTTAGCTCAGGTTTTGAATAAATTAGGCAATGAAGTACCGACTGTAAAAGATCCTGAATATTTTCGTGATGCATTCAATGCTGTACAGGATGCAATCGATAAAGGGTTGATTCTTGCCGGTCATGATATTTCGGCCGGAGGTATGATCACGACCTTGTTGGAAATGTGTTTTGCCAACGTTGAAGGGGGATTGGAGGTAAACTTGGACAAACTATCTGAGGAAGATATTGTTAAACTTCTTTTTGCTGAAAACCCGGGTATCATTGTTCAGGTTAAGGATAAGAAAGCATTCGAGAAATTGATGGAGCATGCCGGAGTTGGTTTCGCTATTATAGCCAGACCTACTGCGGAACGTCACATATTGGTTTCAAAGGAAGGTGTTCAGTATCAGTTCGGCATTGATTATATGCGTGATGTATGGTATGAATCATCTTATAAGCTGGATGTTAAGCAGAGTGGAAATGTTTGTGCCGGTAATCGTTTTGAGAATTATAAGATGCAGCCATTGGAGTTTAAGTTCCATAAGGATTTTGTCGGAACGCTTGCTACCTATGGACTTACGGCCGATCGAAAGAAACAGAGTGGAATAAAAGCAGCTGTCATTCGTGAGAAAGGTAGTCAGTGTGAGCGTGAAACGGCTTATGCTTTATATCTTGCCGGGTTTGATGTGAAAGATGTTCACATGACCGATCTGGCTTCTGGTCGAGAAACGTTGGAAGATGTTAATATGGTTGTTTACTGTGGAGGCTTTTCTAATTCCGATGTTCTTGGTTCAGCTAAAGGCTGGGCGGGCGGCTTCTTTTATAATGAGAAAGCGAAGAAGGCGTTGGATAGTTTTTATGCTCGCAAGGATACGTTGAGTATGGGTATTTGTAACGGTTGTCAGTTGATGGCTGAACTGGGTGTCATCTATCCGGAACATGAGAAAAAGCATAAAATGATACATAATGATTCGCATAAGTTTGAGTCGAGTTTTGTCACGCTTGAGATTCCGAAGAACCATTCCGTCATGTTCGGTTCATTGAGTGGTTCGAAGATTGGGGCATGGGTAGCTCATGGAGAAGGTAAGTTTGAGTTTCCGTATGATGAGAAAGAATATCATATTGTAGCAAAATATAATTATGAAGGTTATCCGGCCAATCCGAATGGCTCCCCTTGGTCTGTAGCCGGTGTTTGCTCACATGATGGTCGTCATCTGGCTATGATGCCCCATCCTGAACGGGCGATCTTCCCTTGGCAGTGCGCATACTACCCAGCAGAGCGTCGTAGCGACGAGATTACTCCCTGGATAGAAGGTTTCGTGAATGCCCGTAAATGGATTGAAGAGTATAAGTAAAAGGGTATTCGCATTGAGACATGAAAAAGATTCTCTGATTTTATTCGGATGCGATAAACATTTCATTCGAAAGAATTTTTTTTCTTTCGAATGAAATGTTTGTTATATTCGAATGTTTTTTTATCACTCTTCTTTCCCTTGATTATCAGGTGATTTTTTTTCTTCTTTGTTATTCATTTTTAGTTCAATAACGAAGGCTATAATCAACCCAATACCTCCAAAGAGGAGAACAGATGCACCATAAACGGAGCCAACAAGTTCATTACGAATATAGTCTTCGCCCATCAGATAATTGTATGAGCAGGCTATGACAATGAAAGCGACAAGTAACCCTAATCCGATTCCGGCAAGTAGACAACCTGCTTTTAATGCACTAAAGGAAAAACCTTTCATAAAATTGTACCCGGGCATTGATAATTTCCCTTCTATTATTTTTGAGTCGATCTTGTCACTCAATTTTTCGATAAGAGCCAACCGCTCTTTGCGGCGTACAAACAATTCAAACAAGCCGTAAACTCCGGCAATACATATTCCGACTACAATCGGAACCATTATAAAATCCATCATAACTTTAAATGTTTAATTGGTTATTTATTCTGTTTGTCTTTTTGACGCAAAGAAAATTTGAAGGTTACAATATAGGAAAAATATTATTCAAAAAGAAATGATTATTTTTGTTGCAGCAAGTTGTAACCTGAAAGCTCGATATGCGTCCATTATAATACATGGAATTGTACACGGATAAATATTATATTAATAGGATACAATCTGGCGATACGGAATGTTTTGCCTGTTTGCTGGATCGATATAGTCGTCAGGTCTTTTCCTTGATTGTTAAAATTGTGGGTAACAGAGAAGATGCTGAAGAACTGGCACAGGATACATTTATGAAAGTATTTAAGAATTTATCGTCATTTAAAGGCGACAGCAGCTTTTCGACCTGGATTTACCGTATAGCCTATAATACGGCTATTTCTGAAACACGTAAAAAAAAGCAGGAGTTTCTTTCTATTGATGACACAATGATGAATAATGTATCCGAAGAAGATATAGCGGTAACAATGGAAAGCGATAACAATGAAATTCGCCTTAATAAGTTAAATGCAGCCTTGGAAAAGCTCCTTCCTGATGAGCGGGCGATAGTTATGTTGTTTTATAGAAATGAAAAATCGATCGAAGAGATTGCTGAAATAACAGCATTAAGTATTTCGAATGTAAAAGTGAAATTGTTCCGAATTCGGAAAAAACTGTATGTTTTATTAAAAGAGATGGAGAATCAATTATGAACACAGAACAAGATAATAAAGATTTGTTGCAGAAGCTGTTTGGTCAGATGGAAGAGGAAAAGCTTCCTGACACTTTTCGTGCTGATGTTATGAAACAAGTTTTACTGGAGACTGCAAGAATCAAGAAGCGTAATGAATTTTTAGGTTTGCTTTCAGTTATTCTTGCTTCAATAGCTATTCTTGCCCTGGCTGTTTTTTCCTTTATATATATGGGAATGACAACAAGTACCTTCATGCCAAAAATAGCAATCCCTAAATTTGACGCGGGAGCGGTCTATTTTTATTCCTTTATTGGCATTCTTGCTTTACTTCTTTTGTTTATGGATTATCAGTTTCGTCGTGTCTTCAGGAAAAAACATCACTTATAAGTCGGAAAGTAAAATGTTTTAATTGAAATACTTGTGTGTCACAAAAAAACATTAACTTTGCCGCACTTTTGAGAAGTGACAATATAATGTCTAATTTACTAATTTGAAACAAAGTATTAACAATTAAAGAATGGAAAATTTAAAGAACATCCAGCCAATCGAAGATTTCGATTGGAGCGCTCTTGAAAAGGGCGACAATTACAGTGAGGCAAGCAAGGAGGATCTTGTTAAAACGTATGATGACACACTGAATACCGTTAAGGATAAAGAAGTTGTCATGGGGACTGTAACCGCAATGAACAAGCGTGAAGTCGTTGTCAATGTCGGCTTCAAATCAGATGGCGTTGTTCCAATGGCGGAATTTCGTTATAATCCTGAATTGAAAGTTGGTGATCAGGTAGAGGTTTACATTGAAAACCAAGAAGATAAAAAGGGACAATTAATATTGTCTCATAAGAAAGCACGTGCTACACGTTCCTGGGATCGTGTAAACGAGGCTCTCGAAAAGGACGAAATAATAAAGGGTTACATCAAGTGTCGTACAAAGGGTGGTATGATTGTCGATGTCTTTGGTATCGAAGCATTCTTGCCCGGCTCACAGATTGATGTCAAGCCTATTCGTGACTATGATGTTTTTGTCGGTAAGACAATGGAATTCAAGATTGTAAAGATTAATCAAGAATTTAAGAATGTTGTTGTATCTCACAAAGCACTCATTGAAGCTGAACTCGAACAGCAAAAGAAAGAAATCATTTCAAAATTGGAAAAAGGTCAAGTTCTGGAAGGAACTGTCAAAAATATCACTTCTTACGGTGTATTTATCGACTTGGGTGGCGTAGATGGTTTGATTCATATCACCGATCTTTCTTGGGGTCGTGTTACGCATCCTGATGAGATCGTTCATCTTGATGAGAAGCTGAATGTTGTTATTCTTGATTTTGATGATGAAAAGAAACGTATCGCTCTTGGTTTGAAGCAGCTTACACCACATCCATGGGATAAACTTGATCCAAATTTGAAGGTTGGTGATAAAGTTAAAGGTAAAGTTGTCGTTATGGCTGACTACGGAGCATTTGTTGAAATTGCTTCAGGGGTAGAAGGCTTGATCCACGTCTCAGAGATGTCTTGGACACAGCATTTGCGTTCTGCTCAGGATTTCATGAAAGTGGGAGACGAAGTTGAAGCTGTTATTTTGACATTAGATCGTGAAGAACGTAAAATGTCACTTGGTATTAAGCAGTTGAAACCAGATCCATGGGAAAATATCGAAGAACGTTTCCCTGTAGGTTCACGTCATACAGCCAAAGTTCGTAATTTCACCAATTTCGGAGTATTTGTTGAAATCGAAGAGGGTGTAGATGGCTTGATTCACATTTCAGATCTTTCTTGGACAAAGAAAATCAAACATCCGTCAGAGTTTACTCAGATTGGTGCAGATATTGATGTAGTAGTTCTTGAAATAGATAAAGAAAATCGTCGTTTGAGCTTAGGCCACAAACAGTTGGAAGAAAATCCGTGGGATGTGTTTGAAACAATTTTCACTGTCGGATCAATCCATGAAGGAACAATTATTGAGATGCTAGACAAGGGAGCAGTAATCTCATTGCCTTATGGTGTTGAGGGTTTTGCAACTCCGAAACATTTGGTTAAAGAAGATGGTTCGCAGGCTCAAGTTGATGAAAAACTCCAATTTAAGGTAATTGAATTTAATAAAGACGCTAAGAGAATTATTCTTTCTCATAGTCGTGTATATGAAGACGAACAGAAGAGCGCAAAAAAGGATGCTACTGAAAAGAAGGCTTCTACAAGACACAATGTGAAAAAGGAGGAAGAATCAACAACAACTTCGATTGAAAAAACAACGCTTGGTGATATCGAAGAATTGGCGGCTTTGAAGGAAAAAATGACAAAAGAGTAAGATCTTTATCATAGTATGAAAAAAGAGGTACTGTATAGGTACCTCTTTTTTTGTTAGTTTATTGATGTTCCACCGATTGATGCAGAATAGAATAGTCTGAAATATTTGCAGATTATTTTTCTTCTGGAATATTCAGCAACTGATTAATCTCATGCCGTTTTTCTAGATTTGTAAAATAAGCTTCAGCTACTTTATATATATCAAAGTCGGCGGTTGATCCTGCTGCCAAGTTTAATGTTTCTACTAATTTACTAACAGCTGTGTGGATGTCATTTTTTCCAATAAGATGGAACTCATTTTTGTGAATTAATGGACCTTTTCCCATGATGTTTGATTTTAACGTTATACTTTTTTTGTTTGTAACTATCTTTTACGAAGTAGATCCTTTTAAATTTACTTTCGTTTCGCGCAATAAATATACAAACTTCTTCTCAACCTTCTTCATTTTAATGCGTAATAATTCGTAATAATGAAAATAAAACACATTTTCTGATTATATTTGCACATTCAAATTTAATAGAGACTTTTATTTTATATCGCTATAGATTATATGGATACAACGAACGAAGATAAAGGGGTGACCATTCTGATTGCAGAAGATGAAGAAAGTAATTTTCTGTTATTGAAGACTATCTTGAAAAAATATTGCAATATTTTGCAGGCTAGAAATGGTATCGAGTTATTGCATATTTATGCTGAAAAAGGTGCTGATTTGATACTCCTTGATATTAAGATGCCAGAGATGAACGGTATAGAAGCATTGAAAGAGCTTCGTAAGAAAGATAAAAAAATTCCTGTCATAATGCAGTCGGCTTATGCTTTCGAAAGTGATATGGAAGCAGCACAGGAGGCAGGCAGCAATGGATTTATTACAAAACCAATTAATATAGCAGAGTTTAAACAGACTATATCAAAGTTTTTGCCACAAATAAAGTGGTGATTAAAATATGTCATAAGACCAAGAGAAGGAGGTTGTGTTGGTTCTATTCTAAAATGATAAAAGCCATGTAGTGTGTTTTTTCTGTAACTGGGCATAAAGAAAAGTATCCCATCCGGATTTTGTCATCCTTAATCTGAGGCGGGTATTGTTGATTATAGTGTAAGTGTTGTTTTAAGGCTTGTTTGTCTTGATTTTCATATTTGATATATAAGTAGCCTTTAGCAGCAGGGTGTATATATTTTTCTTTTAATCTTAATGCTACTAATCCGATTGTATATCTCATATTTATTTCTATGCAAGGATGTATGAGTAAGTGGCTGTCTGAATCTGAATTTCTGTAAATAATCATGTCTACGCCTAAAAAACCATTATATATTCTTCCATAAATAGTTTCGAGAGCTTTGGTCACGGCTTCTTTAATTTTGGTGAAATAGTCTTTCTGCACATATTTTTCAAAATACATTTCCATTGCTTTCTGCGATTCCAGCAAATTTCCTTCATATGCACCGTTTTTGTTTGTTCCGAAGGTCGATAATCCTTCAAAATGAATATTCCCCTTTCCGTCAGAAAAGAATTCCATAGCAAAATCTGTTACTTTATTGTAGGCTCGTTCAATACTGAAGCACCCTTGTTTTTTTATAGCACCATTAATCCATATTAGTTGTTGATTTGAAAGAGTCTTATTGATTAACCATGTTATTCCTCTGCCTGATGAGGAATAGGGTGTTTTTAAAACAAAAGGTGGTTCGTGAGTATTTAGATATTCATACAATTCTTCTGAAGATGAAATAAATTGAGGGGTATCAGGTATATGTTCGCTATGAAGCATCTCACGAATGATATCTAAGCATTTTGCGGCTGATTGTCGGCTGGTTAGTGTAGAATATTCCTTTTTCAGTGAAGGAACTTCTATTGGCAGATACTTTGTTATTTTTAGTTTTTCAAATAAATGCAAACTTTGTGGAGATATTCCCCACGGTGTTGCAATCATTGTTGGAAGATTAGTTGTCTTTTTATCAATGATTTCTTTTTGAGACAAGATGTGGATATCAGGTTTAGAACCTTTGGGAAATTGATTAAAAAAGTGTGGTGCAATATTTTCGTCAACTAGTATGTAATCATTATATTCAGCATACCAAGCGGGTAAAAGTGATAAATCGTATATCATTTTCCGCACATTATCAGGGGCCGTATAGTTTGCTTTTCCAAATAGCACGGCTGTTTCGTGCCCCGGATTGAAATAATGAAGTTTGACTTTCATGGATATTAAAATTTAGGCACGGAATTAATAGCATTGTACAGCTTTATAAACCGACATTTTAATCCGTGCCCAAGAAATATATCAACTGTTTACACAGTTTTTATTCCAAGTTTTCATCGATGGCATCAATTTTTTTGATTGCGAGTTCCATTTCCCCTTTTAAGCTCTGAATCTTTTTTTCCATCTCTTTTACTAAACCGCCTCCACCTTTAGAAGAAACACTAAGAAATCCAATGTTGTTTTCGTACGTTTGAAGTTCGCTTTTCATGCGTTCGTATGTACGCATCAGCTTTTCTCGTTCACTGTAGAGTTTTGCTTTTGCGCGATCGCCGGTAGTAATATCATTCAGATTGTTTTTAAAAGATTGCATTCTATGGTCGTTCTGGTCAACTTTCAAAAGATCGAATTGTTTATCAACAGCTTCATGATATGCCTTGTATATTTTATCTTTTTCTTTGAAAGGCACAAATCCGATTGCGTTCCATTCTGCCATGTAGCCCTTAAGCAGTGCAAAAGATTCATCTCTGTCTCCGCTTTCGCTCAGTGCATTTATTTTTTCTATCAGTGCTTTTTTAGCTTCCAGATTGGTATTCTCTGCATTCTTCTGAGATGAGAAATTGGCATTTTTTTGATCGAAGAAATGGTCACACGCGGCAATGAATCGCTTCCATAACTGCTCTGAATGTTTGCGGGGAACAAGACCGATTGTTTTCCATTCTTTTTGGAGGGCAATAAGCTTATCGGTTGTGTTTTTCCAGTCAGTACTGTCTTTTAATGTTTCAGCTTTTTCACAGAGTTCGTTCTTTAGTTGCAGATTTTTCTCCATATCTGCTTTGATTGACTTAAAGAACTCTCCTTTCTTACTAAAGAACACATCGCAAGCAGAACGAAAACGGTCGAATATTTTTACATTTAATTTTTTAGGAGCGTATCCTATAGTTTTCCATTTTGCCTGAATCTCGATAACCTCTTTATTTTTATTATCCCAGTCTTTGAATGACTTTAATGTTGTATAATCGATAGCTTCAACCTGCTCGCAAAGAGCCGTTTTTGCATCTAGATTTTCTTTTTCATTTTCTTTCTGCTGGTCGTAGTAATCTTGATGACGTTTGTTGATAGCTGTCGATGCTTCTTTGAATCTGTTCCAAATTTCTTCACGAAGTTCTTTTGCTACTGGGCCAATCTCTCTCCATTGCTGATGTAGTTTCTGCAATTGATGAAAAGCTGAGATTACGTCAGTTTCATTTATCAAGCGTTCTACGGCTTCACAGAGAGCCGTTTTCAATTCAAGATTCTTCTTGAAGTCGTAATCACGAAATTGATTATTAATCTTGATTATGTCGTAGAACTGTTCGTTATAAAGTTGATACTCTTTCCATAACTCGTTGGCATGTTCTTGAGGAATCAGCTTTATTTCTTTCCATTTTTGCTGGATATCCTTAAATTCATTGTATAGTTTGTTGAAGTCATCTTGACTTTCACATAAAGTCTTCAATTTATCGATAAGTTGCATTTTGAGAATATAATTCTCGGCTTTAGTCTTTTCTTCTTCTGCAAGGATGGATGCTCTTTTTTCTTTGTATGCAGTAAGAAGTTCTTTCATTTTGTTTTCTGCTTCATCTTCTGGTACGACAAAATCCTTCTCATCATTTCCTTGTTCTATAAATGTTTTTTTCAACTCATCCACTTCATTTCGACGGATCTTGTAGAAAGCTTGCTTGAGAGCTTCCATGTCGTTGCGTGTTGAATCGGCAGCGGAATCAATCAGTTGACTAAACTTTTCGATGATTTCTTCTTTTGAAAGTCTGCTTAGTGCAGTGACATTTAGTCTTGATGTCGTCTCTGAAACCTCATTCTTAGAAGCACTTTTTTCTTGCTTCGCTTCAGATTCAGTATCTACTGATTCCGGCTGAGCTTCTTCAGATGTCTCAGGCTTCGCCTTTAAAGACTCTTCAGCTTTGTTTTCTTCAAGCTGATCGGTTATGAGCTCTGTCTCTTCTACTTTGTTTTCTACAATAATTGTATTGGTAGCAGCGGCATCATCATTGGATCCATTTTGTGTTGCTACTTCTTCCGTCGTGCTTTCCGGAGATGTTGCCGGAGCTTTAGTCTCTTCCATTTTGCCTGTTTCTTCTGTAGGCAAAAGGGGTTTCTCAGTGTCGTTCATATTCAATCACATTTATAAAGAAAAGGAAAAATCTTCCTTATCAAGTCACAAATTAAAGTAAATATTTTGGAATTACAGCTATGAATGTAGATTAATTTATAATAAAATGTTAAAATGGCTTAGAAAACTTGTTTATGATATCATTCTGTAGAAATTATAATTCTCTATTGATGTGATTACTTTGGATTCCTAAAGTATATAACTCATAAAAATAGCAAGTTCGACCAGAGCAAGGTTCTCTAAAATGATTTGTTGAAGAATACAAATGATCATTTCAGTGTACATCCATTAAGGTTAAGTGAGTTTTCTGATTAGCGTCAAACAGATTGAAATATCCATACGCTAAATGCCTGCCACATTAAGTTCTTCTTTTTTTGTTTAATCGGATATGAAATGAAAAAGAATTACTTATCTTCGTAGCAATATAATTCGGAGTAATCCGGAGAGGGGTGTCAACATACGGTTGGCTGAGAATATACCCGTTGAACCTGATGCAGGTAATGCTGCCGGAGGGAGATTCATTCGATAAGTTCATCGAAACAGCATATTCTATAAATAGTTACCCCTCCTAATTTTTTATTTGGCGGGGCATGTTTTTTTATCCTACTGTTTTAACGATTGCCGGTTCCGACTGTAGTGGCGGAGCAGGTATTCAGGCCGATATCAAGACGATGTCGGCATTGGGAGTCTATGCCGCTTCAGTGGTGACGTCGATAACGGTACAAAATACTTTGGGCGTGGAATCGGTGCACGCTGTGACACCACAAATTGTCAGTAGTCAGATTCGCGTTATCATGACGGATTTCGATATTCGCTTTGCAAAAATAGGCATGGTAAATGACGAAGGTGTAGTTGAGGCTATTGCTGATTCTTTGGAATCTTTCCCCATTTCTTCTCTTGTTATTGATCCAGTTATGGTTTCCAGTAGCGGAACCCGACTTATGCAATCCGATGCTCTTTCGTCGTTTTGTGCCCGCCTTGTTCCGAAGGCAAAACTTCTTACTCCCAACATTCCCGAAGCTGAAATCCTGTCGTCAATGTCTATTTGCTGCGAAGAAGACAAAAAAAAGGCCGCCCGAAAAATAATGGAATTAGGTTGTTCTGGGCTTCTTATTAAAGGTGGACATTTCTTGGGCAAGACAAAAATGGATTCTCTCTTTGTTCAAGGGAAAAGCAGAGAATTGAAAGAATATTCTTTCACAGGTAATACTGTGTCTACGAATAACACACATGGCACTGGTTGTACCTTATCAGCCGCCATTGTTGCCTATATGGCAAGAGGATATGAATTGAAGGATGCGGTAGATTTGGCAAAAAAGTATGTATATAGAGCCTTAATTGAAGGTAAGGACGTGAAAATAGGAAAGGGAACGGGACCTCTCAATCATTTTTTTGCTCCTGAACGATTGATTAAAAATAAAATGAATGATGATTGACATACAGTTTATAACACACGAAACGGCAAAGTATTCGTATATAGACAGTGCTCGTATAGCACTGGAAGGAGGATGCAAATGGATTCAGTTAAGGATGAAGGACGCCTCAAAAGAAGAAATTATTGCTGTAGCGAAGTTTGTGGAACCGATGTGTAGAAAGCATCAGGCCACCTTTATCATAGATGACCATGTGGAATTAGTAAAACAAATACATGCTGATGGCGTACATCTGGGGCAGTTAGACATGCCTGTTGATAAAGCACGCTGTATTTTGGGCGACGATTACATCATAGGAGGTACAGCCAATGTTTTCGAAGAAGTCGAACTCCATTGGAAAAGAGGCTGTAATTATGTGGGATGCGGACCATATCGGTTTACGACTACTAAGAAAAAGCTAGCTCCGATTCTAGGGGTTTCCGGCTATAAGCATATCATTGCCTGCATGGAAGAAAAGAATATTAATATTCCATTGATTGCCATCGGAGGAATCAGGAAGGAAGATATTTTGACTTTGTTGCAGTTAGGAATAGGAGGCATAGCTCTTAGCAGTACTGTTTTGCAGGCGGAAAACCCGGTTGGCGCGATGAAGCAGATCATGAAATTAGTATTATCCAAATAAAAATCTTAATAAATGAATGAGAAAATAAAAATTACTTATCCCAATTCGGAAAAAGTCTATATGCCGGGGAAACTTTATCCGGATTTAAAAGTAGGCATGCGTCGCATTTTGCTCACTCCGACAATATCCATTGAGAATGGGCAGGAATTGAAGAAGGAGAATCCTCCGGTTCTTGTCTATGATACCAGTGGTCCATACAGTGACGAAAATGTAAAAATTGATTTGCAAAAAGGACTTTTGCTTTTGCGCAAACCTTGGATACAGAGTCGTGGTGATGTAGAACAATTGACTGAAATCAGTTCGGAATATGGGAAAATGAGATTAGCTGATCTCTCTCTCGAGAATTTGCGTTTCAATCATTTTCCCTTACCTTGTCGCGCAAAAAAAGGGCATCAGATAACCCAGATGTATTATGCTCGGCAAGGTATTATCACTCGTGAGATGGAGTATGTGGCAATACGTGAAAATATGGATTGTGAGCAACTAGGCATTCCTACTCATATCACCCCTGAGTTTGTTCGTAGCGAAATTGCGGCCGGGAGGGCGGTTTTGCCTGCCAATATTAATCATCCGGAAGCAGAACCAATGATCATAGGTCGTAGCTTTCTGGTAAAGATCAACACAAATATCGGGAATTCGGCTACTTCATCGGGTATAGAAGAAGAAGTAGAAAAGGCGATCTGGAGTTGCAAATGGGGAGGTGATACGCTTATGGACTTATCGACAGGAGCAAATATTCATGAAACTCGGGAATGGATCATCCGCAACTGTCCCGTTCCGGTAGGTACAGTACCTATGTATCAGGCTATGGAAAAAGTGAACGGGAAGGTCGAAAACCTTACTTGGGATTTGTTTCGTGATACGCTGATCGAGCAATGTGAGCAGGGAGTGGACTATTTCACCATTCATTGTGGCATTCGCCTGAAGAACATTCATTATGCGACAGAGAGGCTGACTGGAATGGTGAGCCGTGGTGGAAGCATTATATCAAAATGGTGTCAGATCCATCAGTGTGAAAGTTTTTTGTATGATCATTTTGACGATATTTGCGATATTCTTGCCCAATATGATGTGGCCGTGTCTTTGGGAGACGGATTAAGACCGGGAAGTATTTATGATGCCAATGACCACGCGCAGTTTGCCGAACTTGACATGATGGGAGAATTGGTTGAGCATGCTTGGGCAAAGAACGTGCAGGCATTCATCGAAGGCCCCGGGCATGTGCCGATGAATAAGATTAATGAAAACATGACTCGGCAGACAGAAAAATGCCATGCTGCACCTTTCTACACATTAGGTCCATTGGTCACAGATATCGCTCCTGGTTATGATCATATAACAAGTGCTATTGGAGCAGCACAAATAGGATGGTACGGTACTGCCATGTTATGTTATGTAACTCCGAAAGAACACTTGGCATTACCTAACAAGGAAGATGTGCGGGTAGGAGTTGTTTCCTACAAGATTGCCGCTCATGCAGCTGATTTGGCGAAGGGGCATCCGGGTGCCATGGTACGTGATTGTGCATTGAGCAAGGCTCGGTATGAGTTTCGCTGGAAAGATCAGTTCAATTTGTCATTGGATCCTGAAAAAGCTTTGGAATATTATAAGACAGAAAATCATGTTGGGGGAAATTATTGTACTATGTGTGGCCCTAATTTTTGCGCCATGCGTATTAGTCGAACGTTGAAAAAAGAAAATTGTTTAACATCAAATAGTAAAGAAAATGATTGAAACACAAGTATCAAAAGGAATTATTAAAACTTATTTTGAGAAGTTGGAGAATCACCTGGAGTTGGATGTCGCTATTGTCGGCGGAGGTCCTTCGGGTATTGTTGCCGCTTATTATTTAGCGAAAGCAGGATTGAAGGTGGCTCAATTTGACCGAAAATTGTCTCCCGGAGGAGGCATGTGGGGAGGCGCCATGATGTTCAACCAGATTGTTGTTCAAGAAGAAGCGTTAGACATCGTAAAGAATTTTGACATCAATTATACTCCTTATGAAAACGGGCTTTATGTCATGGATTCTATAGAAAGTACTTCAGCTTTGCTATACAAAGCCGTTCATGCGGGTGCTACTGTTTTTAACTGTTATTCAGTAGAAGATGTTGTTTTTAAGAATAATGAAGTGAGCGGAGTAGTTGTTAACTGGACGCCGGTATTACGTGAAGGTCTTCATGTGGATCCCTTAAATATTATGTCGAAGTTTGTGATAGACGGAACGGGGCATGATAGTGAAATTTGCAAAACGGTAGCTCGTAAAAACGGTGTACGATTAGATACGGAGACTGGAAGCGTGGTAGGAGAACGGTCACTCGATGTTGTAACCGGGGAAAATGAAGTTGTGAAAGGAACGAAGGAAATTTATCCTGGACTTTATGTTTGTGGAATGGCAGCCTCTGCAGTATCCGGAACTCCACGGATGGGACCAATCTTCGGAGGAATGCTGATGTCAGGGAAGAAAGTTTCCGATATGATTATCGAACGTTTAAAACGATAATTAATGAAATGGGTTGTGATAACTTCTCCCGATTTTTTGCCGGGAGAAGCTTCTGCCATTTGTTTTCTTCTTCAGAACGGAGTGGATATAGTGCACCTTCGAAAACCTTATTCTCAGTTAAATGATTATAGGGCACTTTTAAAGGAGATTCCTTCGGATTATCACGGATCGATCGTACTGCATGATCATTTTGAACTTTGTGAAGAGTTTGGAATTCAAGGTGTTCATATTAATACTCGTAATCGTATAGTCCCTTTTGATTTCAGAGGCTTTCGGAGTTGTTCCTGCCATTCTCTTGAGGAGGTATGTAAAAAAAAAGGAATTATGGATTATGTTTTTCTGAGTCCGATATTTGACAGTATTTCTAAGCCGGGATACAAGAGCGCTTTTTCCGAAGCGACTTTACGCGAAGCTTGGCAAAAGGGTATCATTGACAAAAAGGTCGTGGCCTTGGGAGGAATTACCTTTTCGGTTATCCCTTGGCTTCAATCCTTGTCTTTCGGAGGAGCTGCATTCTTAGGGGATGTGTGGGAAAAAATGTTGAAGGAAGGCTTTGTGCATTTGAAAAAGTATGTAGAGGAAGGATCTCGGATGATGGATAAACTTAAATCAGAATAAAAAGTGGATAGATAATTTTATACTGGATTGTATTTGCATTATCTTTGCACCAATAGTATAACATTTGGGATATGAAGAAAATTAGAGCAGTCATCGTTGGCTATGGCAATATTGGAAAATATGCATTGGAAGCATTGGAAGCATCTTCAGATTTTGAGGTTGCAGGAATCATTCGCCGTGATCCAAATAATGTTCCTGAGGAACTCGAAAAATATGTAGTGACAGATAGTATTGTGAAGTTGGAGAAAGTAGATGTTGCTATATTGGCGACGCCTACTCGGAGTGTGGAAAAGCATGCGAAGGATATTCTTGCTATGGGGATCAATACAGTGGATAGTTTTGATATTCATGGACATGTTGCCGATCTACGTAAGACACTTGATGTTGTAGCAAAGGCTCATAATGCCGTATCAGTCATTTCTGCCGGCTGGGATCCGGGAAGCGATTCTATTATTCGAGCACTAAGCGAAGCAATGGTTCCTAAGGGCATCACATATACTAATTTCGGTCCGGGCATGAGCATGGGACATACTGTTGCCGTGAAAGCCATCGAAGGAGTGAAAGCGGCTTTGTCAATGACAATCCCATTGGGAACCGGGATTCATCGCCGTATGGTGTATATCGAATTAAAAGATGGTTACGATTTCAAACAGGTAGCTGCGGCCATCAAGACTGACGACTATTTTGCTCACGATGAGACACATGTGATGCAGGTTGAAAGTGTTGATGACCTGAAAGATATGGGGCATGGTGTGAATCTGGTTCGGAAGGGAGTTTCGGGCAAAACACAGAATCAGTTGATTGAATATGATATGAAGATTAATAATCCCGCATTGACGGGACAAATACTTGTAGCTGTGGCTCGTGCAAGCATGAAACAACAGCCGGGAGCCTATACGATGATTGAGCTGCCTGTAATAGATATGCTTTATGGTGAAAAAGAAAATTTAATAAGACGATTAGTATAATATGCTTAATTACATCACATGGACAGTTGATCCTGCAATCTTTACTATCGGTTCACATGAGATTCGGTGGTACGGACTTGCGTTCGCTATTGGTTTCTTGATTGGATATAAGATTGTTGAAAAGATGTGGAAACAAGAAAAGCTCAATCCGGCATGGATTGATTCTCTGCTTCTTTACACTTTTCTAGGGACGGTTATTGGTGCACGTTTAGGACACGTGCTCTTTTATGCGCCGGGTTATTATTTCGCGAATCCAATAGAAATATTCAAAATATGGGAAGGTGGGTTGGCAAGTCATGGAGGTACATTGGGTATTATTATTGCCGTATATTTTTATTCAAGACGTGTTAGTCACCGCAGTATGCTTTGGGCTTTCGATAAACTGGTTGTTCCAACAGGATTGGTCGCAGCATTTATTCGTTTAGCCAACTTGATGAATCACGAGATTTACGGGCATGTAACAAATTTGCCGTGGGGATTTCGTTTCATTACGAATCTGCATGCTTGGAAGCAGGGGGCTGATCCTATATTTACTGCGCCTTGTCATCCGACGCAATTGTATGAAGCTTTATGTTACTTCATTACATTTATAATATGTATGTGGCTATACTTTAGCAAAAAAGCATGGAAGAAGGAGGGATTCATTTTCGGCGTATTTATGATATGTATTTTTACAGCTCGTTTCTTTATCGAATTTTTGAAAAATGATCAGGAAGATTTTGAAGCCAATATGATATTGAATATGGGACAATGCTTGAGTATACCTTTTGTTTTGGCAGGTTGTTATTTTGTATGGAGAGCATTAAAGAAAAATGATAAATCAGTAGAACATGTATAAGCTAAAAGAGATTTCAGATAAAATCTTTTACGTTGGAGTGAATGATCGTCAGAAATCACTCTTCGAGAATATGTGGCCGTTACCATATGGAGTGTCATATAATTCTTATTTGATAGTTGATGAAAAGATTGTACTTGTAGACACAGTTGATGTTTGTTATTCGGATATTTTCCTTAAGAAGATTGCTGATGCGTTGAATGGTCGGAAACTTGATTATCTGATTATTGATCATATGGAGCCCGATCATGCCGGAAGTATTCGTCTGTTGCGTCAGCAATATCCGGATGTTCAGCTTGTCGGTAATAAATATACCTTTGGAATGTTGGAAGGTTTTCATGGTATTACTAGCGGCCTTTATGAGGTTAAAGAAGGCGATTCACTGAATATTGGTCGTCATCAGTTATCATTTTATATGGCACCGATGGTCCATTGGCCTGAAGTAATGGTCACTTATGATGAGACAGATAAGATTCTTTTCTCTGCCGATGCTTTTGGTACTTATGGAACATTGGATGGTGGCGTGATTGATTCCGAAATGAATGTAGAGCATTATTGGGAGGAGATGATTCGCTACTACTCTAATATTGTCGGTAAGTATGGTAATCCTGTGCAGAGATTGTTGCATAAGCTTTCAGCATTCGACATTCAAACGATTTGTTCCACTCATGGTCCTGTTTGGCGTGAGCATAAGCAAAAAGCTATTGACATATATGATCGTTTGAGCCGCTATGAAGGGGAGGATGGTGTTGTGATTGCTTATGGGAGCATGTATGGTAATACTGAGCAGATGGCAGAAGCGATTGCTTCTGCATTAGCTGAAAATGGTGTGAGGAATATTGTAATACACGATGTAAGCAAGAGTCCGGCATCGTATATTCTAAAAGATATATTCAAATATAAGGGGCTTATTATTGGAAGTCCTACTTATTGTAACAGCCTTTTTCCCGAGGTGGAATCACTGTTGAGTAAAATAGAAATCCGCGAAGTGAAAAATCGTTTGTTTGGTTACTTCGGTTCTTTTAGTTGGGCTGGGGCAGCAGTTAAGCGACTTGCTGCTTTTGGCGAAAAGATGAAATGGGAAACCGTCGGTACGCCTGTTGAACAAAAACAAGCACTGAAAGCCGATAAGTATGAGGCTTGTCGGGCTTTGGGTGAAGCAATGGCAAAGCAATTGATAAACGAATAAACGAATAAATGAAATAAATTATGAGATTGATTATTGAACCTGATTACGAACAGCTTTCAAAATGGGCGGCCAATTATGTGGCAGCAAAGATAAAGAAAGCAAATCCTTCTGCTGAGAAACCTTTTGTGTTGGGTCTGCCGACCGGTTCTTCTCCTCTGGGAATGTATAAGAACTTGATCGAACTGAATAAGCAGGGAGTGATTTCCTTTCGGAATGTGATTACATTTAATATGGACGAGTATGTAGGATTGCCCAAGAATCATCCGGAAAGTTATCATTCATTCATGTGGAATAACTTCTTTAGTCATATTGATATAAATCCTGAGCATGTAAACATCCTCAACGGTAATGCCGCCGATCTTGAAGTCGAGTGCGCTTCTTATGAGGCTCGTATCAAAGCTGTCGGAGGTGTAGACTTATTTTTGGGCGGTATCGGTCCCGATGGGCATATTGCGTTTAATGAGCCGGGTTCATCGCTGGGTTCTCGTACACGTGTGAAAACACTGACTACAGATACAATCATTGCTAATTCGCGTTTTTTCGAAAATGATGTGAATAAGGTACCGAAGACAGCCGTTACGGTTGGTGTTGCTACTGTACTTGACGCGAAGGAAGTATTGATTATGGTTAACGGTCATAACAAAGCGCGTGCTTTGCAACAGGCTGTTGAAGGAAGTGTTTCGCAGATGTGGACAATCACTGCGCTTCAGCTTCATCCGAAAGGAATTATTGTCGCTGACGATGCTGCATGTGTGGAAATGAAAGTGGGAACTTATAACTATTTTAAGGATATAGAGAAAAATAATCTTTGTCCTTCTTCTTTATTAAAATAAGAGTCGTATCTGATTATATGCATAAATTATAAAAAGACAAAAGATGAATATAAAAGTAGAACGGGAGCCGGCAAGAACTATCGTATCACTCTCAGGACAGTTAGATACACTAACAGCTGTAGATTTTGAGAAAGAAGTGTCAGTACTTTTGAATAGCGATGAGCATCAGATTGTACTCAATTGTGAGGGTTTAAGCTATGTGAGTAGTGCCGGCCTCCGTCTACTGCTTACATTACAAAAGGGAATGATGGCAAAAGGCGGAACACTGATTCTCGAAAAAGTACAATCACCTATAATGGATATATTTAAAATCACAGGTTTTTCTTCTATATTAACGATTAGACAAGAAGAGGATCTAAATAAGGAATAGACTGTGATCACAAACACTCTACATATTAAGAATGAATTGGGACAATTATCTCTTGTTGCCTCATTTATTGAGCATGAGATCGAGACTGTCGGCATAAGTAATGAGTGTTCTATGCAGATACGACTAGCTCTCGAAGAGGTTGTGACTAACGTCATTTTATACGCTTATCCATCACAGAGCGGGCAAGATTTGTCCGTCAATGTTGCTTATAAGGATGGAAAACTGCAGATCACAGTCATAGATACCGGTATTCCCTTTAATCCTATGGAAATAGAAGATCCAGATCTGACATTATCTGTAGACAAACGACCTATAGGAGGTTTGGGAATATTTATAGCTAAGAAATTAATGAACGAAGTTCATTACTGCCGTACCGACGGGAAGAATATACTGACAATGGTTAAAAATGTAGACTAATATGAGCGACTATAATATAAAAGATATCGAGCAGCTAAAATTCCGAATACGGGTCGTTGATAAGGTAGTACTTGCCGGATGGGCGCTTTTTATATTTTTACAACTGTTCTGCAAGGCCTCGAATTTCTCATGGAGCATTCTTTTTATTATTGTTATTTTATATATTTTCAAAGCGCTTTGGCAGAAGAAACTCGGCATTAAAGAATCATTGGCGAAGATGGTTGAAGAACGCACTATTGAGCTTCGTATTCAGCGTGATCAGGTAATGAAAGAATCAAAGAAATTGTCGGAAACTCTTCGCGCCCTCGCTAAAGCACAAGATGAATTGGTAAGAAGAGAAAAGTTAGTAACAATAGGACAACTTACGCAAGGCCTTGTCGACCGTATTTTAAATCCTGTCAACTACATCAATAATTTTGCGGAATTGTCGGTCGGGTTGCTTAAAGATTTAAAACGCAATATTATTAGTCAGCAGCAGTCAATGAATAAAGAAACTTTCGATGATAGTTTAGAGATTCTTGAGATGATTGATGGTAATCTGATAAAAATTGATGAGCACGGTTGTAATACCGTTCGGATTGTTAAGGCTATGGAGGAATTACTGAAAGATCATCATGGCGATATTGTGTCGACGAATATGTGTGATTTATGTAAGGTGAATGTTGATGTTATACGCAAATCATATCAAAAGCAAATAGAAGAGTATCATATTCAGATAGACTTGTCGTGTCCGGCTGAACCATTGATGGCTGATATCAACATTGAACAGATGAATAAAACGCTGACCAATCTTTTAAAAAACTCATTATATGCCGTTGAGAAGAAAAAACAAAAAACGGAGGATTTTGTGCCCCTTATCTCGGTTACTCTGAATAAAGGATTTCATGATACTTTTACGCTTTCTATTCATGATAACGGCATTGGCATTGATGAAAATATCAAAGAAAAGATATTTGAACCGTTTTTTACGACAAAGACAACTGCAGAAGCGGCAGGTGTCGGTTTGTATCTTTGTCGTGAAGTGGTTTTGAATCATCATGGAAGCATTGTTGTTAACAGTAAAAAGAATATTTATTCCGAATTTGTAATTACAATTCCTCTTCATCAGGGTAACAAGGATAATAGCAAAAGCAATGAATGATACTGATAAAGAAATAGAACGACTTAAGAAGCAGCTTTCTCAACTGGAAAAAATGTCGGGACTTGGATATCTGAGTGCCGGTATTGCACATGAGATACAGAATCCTCTCAATTTTGTAATCAACTTCAGCAAATTATCAGGGAAGCTATTGAAAGATATGGCAGAAATCCTACAGGATGTGTTTATCTCTTTACCTGATGAGACAAGAGATGATTTGCAAGATATTTTAAAGGACTTGCAGGGGAATATGCAGAAAATTGAGGAAAATGGTAGTAGAGCTTCGAATATTGTCAAAGGAATCTTACTCTATTCACGAGGTAGAGAAGATGAGTTTATTCCTACAAACCTTTGTCAATTGGTGAAGGAATATGTATGGCTTTCATATCATGCGGCACGAGCGAATAATAAAAGCTTTAATGTGACGATTAAGGAAGACTATGATGAGCATATGCCTCTGATAAAAGTGATCCCTCAGGATTTTAGCCGAGCTGTACTTAACTTGATGAACAACGCCTGCTATGCAGTCAATGCACGTGAAAAATGTGCGTCCGAAGAACTTTATTCTCCGACTATCAAAGTAAGTTTGAAGCTGAAAGACGCCAATATTGTATTAATCATTGAAGATAATGGGGGAGGAATCTCCGATGAAGTAAAAGAACACCTGTTTACCCCTTTCTTCACAACCAAACCGATAGGTGAAGGTACGGGTTTGGGACTTTCTATTACGAAGGGAATCATTGAACAAAAACATAACGGAACAATTAAGGTGGAATCAATGGCGAACAGGTTTACGCGCTTCATAATAACTATTCCTATCCAATAAACAGAGATATTACAACTATGGCTTTAAAGATATTAAGTGTAGACGACGAGCAGGATCTTGAAATATTACTCACGCAATACTTCCGTCGGAAGATTAAAAAGGGTGAGTATGAGTTTTCTTTTGCTCATAACGGACTGGAAGCGCTGCAGATGCTTTTGGCCAAACCGGATTTTGATATTATTTTAAGTGATATAAATATGCCTGAGATGGATGGACTAACGTTGCTTACCAAAATTAACGAAATGTGTAATCCGGCTCTGAAATGTATTATGGTATCGGCTTACGGAGATATGGAGAATATCCGTACGGCAATGAATCAAGGTGCTTTTGATTTCACAACCAAGCCTATCAATCTCGAAGATTTGGAGAAAACAATAAATAAGGCTGCTCAACAGATATCTTTTATTAAGAAGGCACAACAAGAACATTCACAGCTGGAATCTATCCAAAATGATTTACATGTGGCACAGGAGATTCAACAGACGATTCTGCCAAAAAAATGTCCACCATTTCCAGGGCCCAAAGCGTTCGACTTGTTTGCCTGTATGAGTGCGGCCAAATATGTTGGAGGCGATTTCTACGATTTTTTCCGTATTGATAAAGACCGACTTGGAATTGTTATTGCTGATGTTTCAGGCAAAGGAGTCTCGGCTGCCATTTTTATGGCAGTAAGCCGAACGGTTATTAGGGCAATTGCGCTGACCGAAAATTCGGCTGCACTTTGTATGGAACGATCAAATATTATATTATGCCAGGAAAGTGTGAGCGATATGTTTGTAACAGTTTTTTATGGAATATTGAATATTCACTCTGGGGTATTGGTCTACAGCAACGCAGGGCATAATCCTCCTGTATTGATAAAGAGTGACGGCACTGTTTCGTATGTCCCGATTACCAATGATATCATATTAGGTGCGATGAAAGATGCACAATATCACGAAAAATCATTGCAGTTGACGGGAGAAGACAAGCTGCTTCTGTATACCGATGGCGTCACTGAAGCAATGAACATCGATCACGAGCTTTATGGTAACCAACGACTGCTAGACAATTGTTGTATTTGTTCTGATAGAACTCCACAGGAGATAGTGGAGAATGTGATAAAGAGCGTGAGCGATTTTACAGCAGACAATGCGCAATCGGATGATATAACTTTGTTGGCTGTGGCATATCATCAATCCGAATAAACCAACAAAATTCCGGTATGGATTCTTTTTTTTGAAGTAAACACCTGTAAATGAAATTTGTGGGTTGGTGCCAGACAAAGGTGGATATAAATGACGAAAAGCAATAGTATCTGATATTACCTTCTTAAGTAAAAATAAAGGGTTGAACTTATTTTCAAGTTCAGCCCTTTAACGTATTTCATATTTATGATATTTCTTACTTTACCAAAGCATCACGGATAGCCATGATGTCTGCATTAGCAGCTCTTGCAGCTTGTATGGTTGCTACCTTTTCTTTCAACGGAATGATTGTTTCACTTAATTGTTTCAGGTCTGGATAATAATTTGACAGATCTGAAATGACTTGTCCCAATATGTCAATACGCTTAACCATATTATCTGAAAGTCCTGCAGAAGTTGCATCTCCTTTAATAACCAACGATGGGTTTGCAAGCAGGCACGCATTTTCGGCAGCTGCGCCACCCATTATTTCTACAGCTACATCCATCTTGTTCTCTTCAGCCAGTTTGTCAACAATCTTTTTTTCCTGATTTTTCATGAATGTGTTCAGTTCATCTTTTGTCGTCTTTACAGGCATGGGTTCCTTTAGGATGTCCAGGACAGAAGTAACATTCAGATCGGCTGCCAATTTGGAAATTGCGCTTTCCAGTTCTGTTGTCGGTTGCTTCATGACTTTTTGTATATTGATGTCAGCGATGTAGATGCCTAATGCGCGTGATTTCTGAGCTGGAGTAGTGAGCTCGGCTGCTTTCGAAACTGGCAGCATATACTTTGTGTTTCCAACGGCGATTTTGATATCTCCGGTAGACAGGCGGTACGGAATGTCAGAGCTTGGCATGTCTTCCAACAATTTGGTCGTTTCCTGCTTTAGCTCTACGGTAAGTAAGTCCTTCGGAACATTCCCGGCAACAACAGCCGAGTCTTCGGTTGTTTGTGCTTCATTTGCTTTCTTGGCTCCATTACATGAAGCCATTCCAAATACAATTGCTGCAATAGCAAGCATGCTTAAAATATTCTTTTTCATTTGAATGAATTTATAGTTTAACTTTTAAAAAGTTCATTTATTCATTTTCAGGAATCGCCCTGGAAACTCCGCGAAGATAGCGATTATTGTTAATAATGCAAAGAAAATAAGGACTAATATATTAAATGTGTAAGTAGAAATGTATAAACCACCTACATTCTTTTCGTGGCTATAAAATGCCGCTCTTCCCCACCGATTATCTGGAGGTATGAATATCTGTCCCACTGTGGGATAAATCCTATGATTCGTTTCTCTAAACAGGTTCGTATTATTTGTTCCCATTACCAGACTTTCGATGGCGGTATTATAGTGTTTTTTCTTTATTTCTAAGAGCCATTCGGTGCCTTTATCCTCTTCAATACGCTGTTGTCTTTGATTAAGTAATGCGGTAAAATTGCTGGCTCGTGTAGTAAATGCCGTATCGACTTTATCCAGATAGGCCAGATAAGATTCATTTTTTAATCGTGGAGCGATTTTCGCAACAGAAGACAGGATCGCCAGTTCATTTTCTACCGTTGCCCGCTTATCTGCATCTTCTTTACTTTGGAGCTGTTCGACGATATTACGTACTTCTTTCGCATGCACATTACCATAATATTGAGCGAGATACTTCTCTTTATCAATGAGGAAAAAAGGCCGTTCATAAGTGTTATCTTTGAACTGTTCCACCATCAGCATCTCAAACGACCAACGTGAAGGGATCATCTCTCCAATCAGTGGAACCACGTTCCTGTCGGAAGCAGGTGTCTGCAAATCGTCAAACTTGATAACTAACCCGCAGAGTAAAATCTGAGGAATGAGCAATAGGGGAATACATATGTATATAGCTACGATCGAACTCAAGGTCTGCGACAAAAGCAATCCAGCCATGTTTGCTACAAATGCTGTAATCCACAGGATACTCCACCAAGTGATAAACATTTCATGGCCAACGCCTATGATCGTATTCCCTACAACTAGAAACAAAAAACTTTGTAATCCGGAAATGAGAAATAAATAACACATCTTCGATGTCAGATAGCTGCTCCTGCTAAGTCTAAGGAAGTGTTCACGTTTCAATATTGTACGGTCTTTAATGATCTCTTCGGCGCTAATACTTAATCCGATGAATGTGACTACAATAACGGCCATGAAAATATACGAAACAAAATTTTTATTGGTTAGTAGAGAATACGTATCCCCATCAATATAGTGGGTGAGTGAAGCAACCATAAATGCCAGAAGCGGGGCTTCACACAACGCGATCAGCAAATATTGTTTGTTAGTCAGTTTTGTTTTGGCATTGCGTTCCAGAAATATAAGGAACTGTTTGAACCACGAAGGTTTTTTTTGTTTGTTGTCAGGGAGCTGGACCTTATGCACCGGTTTGAATTTCGGCCGGGCTTTTGTATATTTTTCATGCCATTCTTCAGGTGTAAACTTGCGGATGTTTGTTTGACTTCCCGAATCGTCCAGTTTTTTCGAATCGATGATATTGAGTATCAACTCTGGATTTACATTGCCGCATGTACTGCAAACACTGATATCCGGATCCGTATATTTTGCTGCCTGTTTGAAATAGGTTATTGCTTCAATCGGGTTCCCGTCATAGATGGGGTAGCCTCCTTTATCTAAAAGCCATAAACGGTCGAATAGCTTATATATTTCCGACGATGGCTGATGGATATTTACCACCACAAGTTTCCCACGATGGGTCTGTTCTTTTAGCAGCATAATAACCATTTCAGAATCTGAAGAAGAAAGTCCCGATGTGGGTTCATCCAAATACAAGATGGCCGGCTCGCGTATCAATTCGAGTGCGATATTTAGCCTCTTTCGTTGTCCGCCACTGATTGTCTTATGAATAGGAGATCCTACAGCCAGGTCTTTTATTTCCTGAAGATCAAGATCTTCCAATACATTATCGACGCGTTTCTTCATTTCATTGTCCGACAGGTTTGCGAAACATAATCGTGCGGTATATAGGAGATTCTGATATACTGTGAGTTCTTCAATCAACAAATCTTCTTGTGGAACAAAACCGATTAACTGCCGGGCTTTCGGAGTCTCCAAAGGATAACCATTGATAGTTATAGATCCGTTATTTGGATGGATGTTCCCATTCAGAATGTTGAGTAAGGTGGATTTACCAACACCGCTCCCTCCCATAATAGCCACCAGTTGTCCCGATTCCAGATCAAAAGAGAAGTTATGTAGTCCGTTATGACTGTTATGAAAATTAAATTCAATATCCCTTCCGGAAAGATAAATCGTTTCTTTTTGTTTATTTTTATTGAATATATTCAGCAGGTCGCTGTAATATACTGGCAGAAAATGCGGTCCTTTGAGTACACTGCTGTGTTGCCATGAATAGAACATATTTGGGGCAAGTGGGATATCGTTCATAAACACCTGCCCTTTGCCATAATAGGTAAACAACTGCTTGTCGAAACGACGGATATAATGAACTCGGATAAATCCTTCCATTCCTTTGCGAAAGATATGATTCTCATTGTCACCGGATATACCGTTGATTGTCAGAATAGATGAGGTGGATGGACCTCCGGTAATGAAAGCAAGTATATCGTTAAACTCCTGATTGGAAATAGAAAAAATATCGGCTACTAAATGAAAAAGTTGAATGTGGTTATTAAATTCCCGGCTATTGACATAAGCGAACTCTATAAAACGAATTAGTAACAGGAGTTGTTCGTCCGAACGCAACTTGATTTTCATTTGTTCGCATATGTTCCGTATGACATCTCTCTTGTTGATGTCGGAATGTGAATCGTCATACATGTCTCTCAGCTCGTTATAAAGCCCAAGATAATCCTTGTGCGAGCGAACGCCAAAATGACTTGATAAGTAAGAATTAAGAGCCGAATATGCCGTATCCTTGTCAATTTTTACTGTTGAAGCAAACAAGGCGAACAGATTCAGCAATCCATTTAGTATGGTTTCGTTCATAGACCTTTATGGATTAAACAATAATTTACGTATTGATACCGGTAAACTCCTTCAACGCATAGCCTATCAAAAAGCTGAGTGTTGCAACACTGAAACTCAGGATAGCCATTTCAGCAAACCTTTTCTTAAAACTTTCGCTGCGAGCTACGGCGTAGTAATAATTAAACAAGGCAATAATCAGGAGAGCTATAGCCAACATAATTCCTAACGCTATCAGAACATTACTGATAAAGATAAAAGGAGCAACTAGCGCAATCACTGTAAAGATGTATGCAATGCCTGTATAGACCGAGGCTTTTATCGGATGCTTACCTTCCTTGCCTTCGGATTTTGTAGACAAATATTCGGACGATGCCATCGATAAGGCTGCCGCAATACCTGTTATGCTTCCGGTAAGGGCAATAAGCTTTGAGTCACTTAGTGCAAGAGTGAAACCAGCTAAAGCTCCGGTGAATTCCACCAGAGCATCATTCAAACCCAGTACAACTGATCCCATATATTCAAGCCGTTCTTCATTGATCATGCCGATCAGAGCTATCTCGTGTTGCTCTTCTTCGCGGGTAATCTGTTGTAGTTCGGGAAAATCTTTGAAAGCAGAGTAATTGTTTTGCGCATTCTTTTCACTTGTTTCCATCAATTTGATAGCAAATGTAAGTCCAAAAATATGCGACATCCAATAATATTTGTTGATGCGAGCTTTGTCTGGAGCCACATCCTGATTTGTTCGATTGCGAAATAGAACATAGTGATGCTTTTCATCTTCCGAAATACGCAGCAAGATTTGTCTGTTTGCTTTATCCTTCTCTATTGAAGCCAGCTTTGCATAGACAATGCTTTCTGTGATTTCGTTCTTTTGAAAAGCCAAAAGAGCTTTTATTGTTTGATTACCAAGTTTCATAACTACATCCTTTCCGGTACTTCCATACCTAACAGTGCTGTACCTGATTTGATAACTTTTGCTACATTCGATGAGAGTACCAGACGGAATGCTTTTAGTGCTTCATCTTCTTCATGCAAGATAGAAAAATCATGATAGAACTGATTATATTCTTTTGCCATATCATAGATGTAATTGGCAATCAGCGCCGGACTGTATTCGTTGCCGGCCTCTTTTACGGTTGCGGCAAAGTCGGCAACCGATTGTATCAGGTTCTCTTCTTTTTCGGAAATAGAAGTCGTATCAGGTAAGACATTCGGGATAACAATTCCATCTTCGCCGGCTTTACGCAAAATGGAACGAATGCGTGCATATGTGTATTGAATGAACGAACCCGTATTGCCATTGAAGTCGATTGATTCCTTTGGATTAAAAGTCATGTTTTTACGTGGATCGACTTTCAGAATAAAGTATTTAAGCGAACCGAGGCCGACGATACGTGCAATATTGTTACTTTCTTCTATAGAAAGGCGATCGGTTTTCCCTGCTTCTTTAGAAATATCACGCGCTGTCTGAATCATTTCTGCCATTAAATCATCGGCATCAACAACTGTTCCTTCCCGACTTTTCATTTTTCCATCCGGGAGTTCAACCATTCCATAAGAGTAGTGCACTAAGCCTTTACCAAAGGCAAAACCTAACTTGTCAAGCAGGATCGACAGTACCTGGAAGTGATAATTTTGTTCATTACCAACAACATATATCATTTTGTCGATAGGATAGTCGTCAAAACGCAACTTGGCTGTTCCGATATCCTGTGTCATATAAACGGATGTTCCATCCGAACGCAACAGAAGCTTTTCGTCTAATCCTTCTCCGCGTAAATCTGCCCAAACAGAACCATCGTCACGACGATAGAATATGCCCTTTTCAAGTCCTTCCATCACTTTGGCTTTGCCTTCGAGATAGGTTTGCGATTCGTAATATATCTTGTCGAAACTGACCCCTAGCATCTTATATGTTTCATCGAATCCGGTATACACCCAACTGTTCATCATTTCCCACAATGCACGTACTTCCTTATCGCCTGCTTCCCATTTGCGAAGCATTTCGTGTGCTTCTTGCATCAGTGGAGCCTTAGCTTCGGCTTCTTCTTTTGTCATGCCCTTAACTTCCAGTTCTTGAATCTCTTCCTTTAGTTTATTGCTGAATAAAACATAGAAGTCGCCAATTAAATGATCGCCCTTTTTGCCAGCTTTTTCAGGTGTGATCCCATTACCCCACTTTTGCCACGCAAGCATGGATTTGCAGATATGGATACCTCGATCGTTCACGATGTTAGTCTTGATAACCTTGTTGCCATTCGCTTTCATTATCTGTGCCAGACTATAACCTAACAAATTGTTGCGTACATGTCCCAGGTGGAGCGGCTTATTGGTGTTTGGAGATGAGTATTCAATCATGATCAGTGGCGACTCGTCTGTGGCATTTGTAATACCATACTCCGGTTGAGCGTTGATATCATTCAGTAGGTCAATCCAACAGGTGCAGGATATGGTTAAGTTCAGAAATCCCTTAATTACATTATATTCAGCTACAGCTGTTGTGTTTTTTTGCAAATAATCGCCAATCTCGTTAGCCGTTTGCTCCGGCGATTTTTTTGACAGGCGGAGAAATGGAAATACAACAAGGGTCAGGTGTCCCTTGAATTCTTTTTTGGTCTTTTGTAGTTGAATCTGGTTGTCGGCTACATCAGCACCGTAAAGTTCATTAATGCCGGCTTTCACTGCACCGGATATCTGTTGTTCTATTTTCATATTGTTATGATTACAGTTTAATGATTAGGCCGTTTCGCAAACTGCGGGCTTTTCTGATGCAAAGATAGTGTAACCCGTGAGGACTACAAACAATCTTGTCTAATTTCTTTATAAAGTACTTTGTCTATATTATGGAAGAATTTTTGCTTGGATTGGAATGATGTTTTGTAAAAGTACAAATGAAGTTGTCGGCTCATATAATATGGAACGATCGTTCCACATATGTGAGTCGATCGTTCCACATTATATGGTTCAACCGTTCCATATATATGGAACGATAAAATTGTTTATACAAATGTATAAATACGTATTATCAGATGCATTCTTTTATATAAACCAATGACAATATAGATCAGATGAAACTGGTTTCGGAGACGGGAATTTGTGTATAATTATTATTAACTCTTTTATTCACTTCACTTATTTTGTTTACATTTGTTCCCACTAAAGAAGGGATTATGCGATATATACATCATATTTTTTCGGTGTTGCTGTTTTGGTTGCTGTTTGCTTCGATAATTGTGGCCCAACAATTGCCGATGAAGCCGTTGCCGATTGATTCGAGCATTCATTATGGAAAGTTAGTTAACGGGCTGACTTATTATATTCGTCATAATGCCTTGCCCAAAGAGCGGGCTGACTTTTTTCTTGTGCAGAATGTGGGATCAATTCTTGAAGAAGAGAATCAACGCGGACTGGCGCACGTTCTTGAACATATGGCGTTCGACGGAAGCAAGCATTTTCCGGGTCATGCGATGGACGAATATACCGAGAGTATCGGTATGCGGGGAGGCGAAAATTTCAATGCTTACACAGGTTTTGACGAGACGATATATATGATTATGAATGCGCCGGTAAAGCGTCGCAGTGTTGTGGACTCCTGTTTGCTTATACTTCATGATTGGTCGAACTGTATCACTTTGGCTGATACGTCAATAGAAAAGGAACGTGCGGTGATTCGTGAGGAATGGCGTACACGTCAGGATGCACAGGCGAGGCTTTGGGAGCAGCAGCTTCCGAAAATGTTCCCTGGTAGCCGTTATGCAAACCGGATGCCCATCGGTTCGATAGATGTGATCAATCATTTTAAGAGTGAGGAATTGAGAGCTTACTATAAAAAGTGGTATCGCCCGGATCTTCAAGGCGTTATTATCGTTGGAGATATCAATGCGGATAGTGTGGAAATGGCATTAAAGAAGACTTTTGCAGATATTCCGACTCCTGTAAATCCGGCAAATCGTCCTTACTTTGAAGTGACTAACAATGACAGTCCGCTGGTTTCGGTCGCCACTGACAAAGAGTCGCCGAACACGATTCTTTCTATATTTTACAAACATGAACGGATGCCTAAAGAGCTTACCGCTACGATGGCGGGATTGCTTAAAGATTATATGGACGAAGTAGCCGTATCCATGATTAATGACCGTTTTAGTGAGATTTTGCAGAAGGCTGATCCCCCTTTTGTTGTTGCGCAGGCGGCTGACGGGAACTATATGGTTGCGAAAACGAAAGATGCCTGGACTGTTTCTGCGTTGGTCACAGAAAATGATGTTAACCGGGCAATGATTGCATTGGTGAATGAAACAGAACGGATGAAACGTTATGGATTTACGCCTTCGGAGTATGACCGGGCCCGAATAAACGTTCTGAAAGATTATGAATCGATTTATAACGATCGTGATAAGCAGAAAAATCGGACTTTTACTAATGAATATTCTTCTCACTTTACTGATGGAGGTTATATTCCGGGTATTGAAACTGAATATATATTAATTAATCAGTTAGCCCCGCGTATTTCTGTTGAACAGATTAATGAGCATGTGAAGTCTCTGATAGGAGACCGGAATATTGTAATCAGTCTGACCGGCCCTCAAAAAGAAGGATTGAAATATCCAAGTGAAGCGCAGTTATTGGAGTCGTTTAAGAAAGCACAGCGGATGTCTGTTGAGCCTTACAGGGAGACGGTTTCGGATAAGCCGCTCGTTTCGAATCTTCCTGTTCCCGGAAAGATAAAGAGCAGCCGAATTGATCCGCAGTTCGGTGCAACAGTAATGACATTGAGCAATGGTGTAAAAGTGGTTCTTAAACATACCGATTTCAAAAAGGATGAGATTTTGATGACAGCTACTTCGCCTGGTGGCAGTACATTATATGGTTCTAAGGAAATAGCTAACCTGAAGATCTTGAATGATGTCATAGGTTTGGGAGGGTTGGGTGATTTTTCTCTGATTGATCTGGGAAAGGTTCTTGCAGGAAAGAAAGTATCTTGCTCGTCATCGATCGGGTTAGATGATGAAAGTTTGAATGGTTATGCTTCACCTTCAGACATCAGGACACTGTTTGAACTGATTTATCTGAATTTTACTGCTCCGCGGATAGACGAGGAAGCCTATAAATCTTTTGAGTCGCGAATCAAAGCACAACTGGCAAATCTTCAACTCAATCCGATGATTGTTCTCAATGATACGCTGGCAAGTATACTGTATAATGGAAATCGGCGTGCTGCTCGAATTGTAGCTTCTGATTTTGATCATATCACCTATTCGCGTGTCATGCAAATTTGTAAAGAACGTTTTGCTGATGCTTCAGGTTTCGTGTTTACATTCACGGGAAACTTGAACCCGGATACTCTCAAACCCCTTATCAAGCAGTATTTGGCAACATTACCGGCTAAAGGAATTATAGAAAAGGGTAATCCTCTGGAAGTCCCTGCATTTCGTAAGGGAAAGTATTCTGATATTATCAAGCGAAAGATGGAAACACCTAAAGCGACAGTTGTTGACTTTTGGTCCGGACGAATGCCTTACAATCTGGAAAATGTTCTTACTTCAAACATGTTGAAGCAAATTCTCGACCTCGTGTATACGAAGCAGGTTCGTGAGAATGAAGGAGGAACCTATGATATAGCAACGACTGTGCAGATTGCTTCTTTTCCAGAAGGACAAACTTATCTGCAAACATCTTTCGAAACGGATCCCGCAAAGCAGAAAGAACTAAACGCGATCGTTCATCATGAAATGGAGAACTTACTGGAGAACGGTCCGACTGCCGAAGATTTCAAAAAGTCGCGCGATAATGTGATGAAACGCCATGCCGAAAAAATGCAAGAAAATAGCTATTGGTTGAATATATTAGACAACTATTATTCCCGTCATTTTGACGGATACACAGATTTTGTAAAGACGATGAATTCGATCACGCCCGCAAAAATACAGTCGTTTGCCCGGATGCTGGTAGGGCAGGGCAACAATATCCAAGTGGTGATGGAACCGTGAAGTTCCGTCAGCGTACCGGGAATACTTTTTTAAAGCGCATTACTTTCCCGTTTGAATGATATAGTTCAGCGTAGAAAATATAGATTCCTGTTGGAAGATGTCTGTTGCCTGATTGCATTCCGTCCCAATATAATTGTCCGCTTGTTCCTAGTAGTTCGTTTGTTGTTATGGTGGCCACACGCTGTCCTGCGGTGTTATAGACAAATGCTCTGCATCGATAGCCTGTTTCCTCTGTCAGATAGGAAATTATGTATTTTCCGCTTTCATTGGACCAGCGTGGAACATCGATACCTAATGGTATTTCTGAAGAATAATTCCTGACTTGTGAGTTTTTATATCCGGGTGTTCCAAAACCTGCCGATTCGGCAGCTGAGGTCCAGTTTGTTGCATCTTGTGTTGCTTTATCAGGAGATATCCGTTCCAAAGAAACGCCTTTCTTGTCTTTGACGGATGCTGCATGCCATTTGTTATTGTAGCTGACTTCATCGATGATAGTTCCATCGGCGGTTCTAAACAATACGATTGTAGAGGAGGTATTGGCTAGAACCGGAAGCTTCTCGATCTCATGTAGTGCGTGAGGTTCGCTAAGCATATAGAAGGAAGCGACACCTTCGTAATTTTTTGTCAAAGCTATGTAGTTACCTGCCTTAAGGTTCCCTTTTAGAGCAGAAAGTGGATAATGTGTATTCAATGTTTCGTCAGACTTGCGAAGAGCGATGGAAAGGCCGCTTAACGGAAGATCCTTATCGGAACGGTTGTAAAGTTCGATATATTCACTACCTCCGGAGCGTGGTTCGGGTAGTAGTTCATTAAAAATTATATCGTTCGGTTTGACAGGCGATATCTCCGGTTCGGAAGGTTCTTCAGGTTTCTCCGGATCTTCAGGCACGTCGGGTTTTTTTTCGCCTTGCAAACTATTCTTCGCGCCGGGTGTTCCGCCTCGCGGATCCACCGATAGGTTCCACTGGTTATATGCACGTTCCCATGATTTGGCCGGCGTGGCTTTGCCATAGATCACTTCGTCAATGATCTTTCCCGAGGAGTCAAGTAATTGAAGTTTTTTCCCCGTGTTTGCCAATGCTGAGGGGAAGTTGCCTAATGGAATGGCGATTCCTGTATCGTCGACAGTGATATTGCGGCCTTCACGATAAAGAACGGCATAGCCTCTGGCGGAGATCGTAGTGTTTCCTATCTCTTTTGCCGAAGTGTCGTATACAAACAAGCATCCTGCAAGAGACAGTGCCTTGTCTGTTGTATTATGTAGTTCTACATATTCAGTTTCTGGAAGTGATGTTAAACCTTTGGGATCAGCCATGATTTCATTGATGATGATTGAACCGGGTGTAATTGTGCTATTGTCTTCTTTTTCGTTATTGTTATCCTCGTCTTCTTTTTCAATTTTTATCTCTTGGGAATACTCAGGGAGTTCGTTTCCTGACAAATCTTTTATACCTTTATAAGAAATGGTGTAGAATTTGTCTGTTTCAAGTTCTTTCGCGAAGGATATATTGATTCTTTCATGTGTCTCGTCAGCATATGATTGTTTGGTAGCAAGGCCGATATCGGTGAGATTAAAAGTGGCTTTTTCAATATTGACGGCTTTATTGAATAAGAATTGAAACGACGACAAATCGATTATCTCCAAGGACTTTATAACAGGTAGTTCAATAGGTGTAGGATTTTGTTCTTCAGGAATTGAGAAACTAGAAGTATCAGTTGGTGTTATTTTATTGGAAATTTTTATATTATCGATACTAAACAGATCACTTTTGGTTTTTGTATATACAAATTTGAAACAGAACTGTCCGTTTTTCACGTCTTTTACCGTACAATCACATGCTCCTTCCTTTGCATAATAAGTAGAATCATGCTGTCGGCTGTATAAAGTCCAGTATCTGTTTTTTTCCAACGTCACCTTAACGTGTACCCACGAATCTTTCTGATAATTGTTTCCATCGTTGCGTATGATATCTTTTCCGTTATGTCTTAGCCCCAGTTTTCTCTCTTTATTATAGCCAATTTGTAGATTGAAATATTCGGTGCTGTCGGTGCGGTATAGATACACCCAAAGTTTGTTATTGTCGCTTGGGGCACTGTTCATCTGAATATCAAATTCCCATTGCATGTCCGGAGCGTATGAAATATTCATGCCGATAACCGCTGTACCGGAGGTGGTCGGTGAAATGCCTAGTTGCAGACGTCCGCCTTTGACAGTGAACATATTTCGATCTTTACCAATCCATGTAGAAGGAATTTCGGAGCTGTCGAATGTTTCATTTATTTGAGAATAAAGGCATATAGGAAGAAACAGGAGGGATAAAATGATGAATTGTTTCATAGTATAACGGCTTTTTTTATAAATTGTTTATCTTTGCAACCTCATTGGCTAGAGAGGATGCTTTAGCGGTGATAAAAATACAATATATTAAGTAAACAAACAAATTAGTGCTCAAAAAAATGAAAGTAGCAGTTGTTGGAGTCAGTGGAGCCGTAGGACAAGAGTTCCTGCGTGTGCTCGACGAGAAAAACTTCCCGATCGATGAGCTTACCTTATTTGGTTCATCTCGAAGTGCCGGACGTGATTATTCTTTCCGTGGTAAAAAGTACACGGTCAAGGAATTGAAGCACAACGACGACTTTAAGGGAATCGATGTTGCTTTTGTTTCGGCCGGTGCAGGTGTTTCCCGCGAATATGCCGAAACCATTACTAAATTCGGAACAGTGATGATTGATAATTCGAGTGCATTTAGAATGGACAATGATGTACCATTAGTTGTTCCTGAAGTCAATCCGGAAGATGCTCTGGATCGTCCGCGTAATATTATTGCCAATCCGAACTGTTCGACAATCATTATGATTGTCGCTCTGAAAGCTTTGGAAGATATTTCGCACATCAAACGTATTCATGTAGCCACATATCAGGCGGCCAGTGGTGCTGGAGCTGCGGCAATGGATGAATTGTTTGTACAATGTAAAGAATATTTGGAACAAAAGCCGGTGACCGTTAATAAATTCTTCTATCAGTTGGCCTTTAATTTGATTCCGCAGATCGATGTGTTTACAGATAATGGCTATACAAAAGAAGAGATAAAGATGTTTAATGAAACTCGCAAGATGTTACATTCTGATGTAGTGACAAGCGCAACGTGTGTTCGTGTACCGGTTCTCCGTTCTCATTCTGAGAGCGTATGGGTTGAAACGGAACGCCCAATCTCGGTTGAAGAAGCCAAAGATGCTTTTGCAAAGAAGAATGGACTGGTGTTGGTAGATAATCCGGCAGAGAAAGAATATCCGATGCCTTTGTTTGTTGCAGGAAAGGATCCGGTGTACGTAGGGCGTATACGTAAAGATCTGGCCAACGAAAACGGTCTGACATTCTGGGTTGTAGGCGACCAGATTAAAAAAGGAGCCGCTCTTAATGCCGTTCAGATTGCCGAATACCTGATCAAGGTTAAGAATATCGGATAAAGTGAATGCGATTCTTTTGGGACGCAAATAGTATATTTTGATCTGTATTTCCCGGATTTGAATACGGAGAAATTTTATAAAGAAAGCAACTAGAATATTATATCTCTAGTTGCTTTCTTTATAAAATGAGTGTGAATTTGGATTCTTAATTTGATTGATTATCTTTGTTCATTAAAAACAACTTGATTTCCTTATGAAAAAATACTTTGGAATATGCCTGTTTATTTTGTTTATTTCGGCATGTAGCCATCAATCTAAGCGTGCAAACGCTGAGAGGATTAAAGACTTGAAGTATCGAATCTCGTAAAGATTCTTAATTTCCCGTTTAGAGTATTATGTATTGGCGGAGATCTTCAATCAAATGATGTATATCTGATGGCTTTAAAGGATGATTATGAGATTGTTAAAATTTCAATACCATAAATGAAACGGTCTTTATTTATTTAATCTCTTCCAAGCCTTCTTCAAACGAGTGCGGCTGATAACCTAGTTCTTTGATGGCTTTTTCTATATTGAGTCCGCTATTGAGGGGACGGGGAGTGGCTTCATGCATCTCGGCTGTTGTGACCGGAAGAATCAGACTACTGTCTAAATGAAAGAAAGTGGCGGTTCTGTAGGCGATATCTTTAATCGACATGTACTCTTTCCCACAGATATGATAGATTCCGCTTTTTGAATCCAGCAGAAGCTTGGTGCCTTCAGCGATATCTTGAACCCACGTTGGGGTGCGATACTGATCGGAAACGACTTTGATTTCTTGTCTGCTTTCGAGGCGGTTCTTTACTAACTGTACAATATTTCCATGTTGTCCTTGCAGGTTTTTTCCGTAGACGACAACTACGCGTACAATGGCATAACTGCTGCATGTTTTGGCAATGATAATTTCACTTAGGTATTTTGACAACCCGTAGTAGTTGATAGGTGCAGGTAAGTCATCTTCCGTGTAAAGGCGATCGGTGTTTCCATCGAACACAAAGTCGGAAGACAAATGAATTAAACGACAGCCGCACTGTTCACAACATTGTGCCAGATGTTCTACGGCAGCCACATTAAGGGCAAAAGTTTCTTCATGGTGTTGCTCACAATAGTCTGGAGCTGACAAAGCTGAGCAGTTGATGACAATCTTGGGTTGTATTTCTTTTATTATTCTATCTATGGCTTGATAATCCATCAAATTAGAAATATAAAATTGGTGTCTTCCCGTTTCTCTTATGTCAGGATGAAGTGATATTCCGATTAAAGAATAATAGGAATAGGTGGAGAGGTTATCTAAAATTCTACGTCCGGCAAAACCATTAGCTCCGATAACAATTATTTTTTTCATATATCGCTTTTTAGAAAATATACAAAGCTGTTAATGCTATCCTTTGATTTGTAACAGCATGTGTATTAATAACCTTTCCATTCTCTAAATTGTTTTCGCCATACCATGCTTTGGTTGGTGTGTATTCAATTCCGGTACTCCAGTGTGGAAGATTGTAAGAAAAAGAAAATACACACATGCATAGTTTGTCAATATTCAAACTATTGCCATAAGTCGTTGAACTAGCCAAAGAATGATTTGTACCTAAATTCTTCGTATATCCAAGGAATAAACCACTTTTCCATTTGCTTCCATAGGTCAGATCAACCCATGATGTGGAATGACGGAAGGGAACATATTCCTGTTTCCCATTTTGTTTATTGATAGAGCTGATGCCATAGCCGCTGAGCATAGACGTATAATCGAGACATGAAGCCAGCAGACTTTTTGCCGCGAATGAGAAATCTTTGTGGCTGTATTTCAAATGAGCTTCGTATGAAAAGGCTCTGATATGTTCATTTACTTTATAGGTTTTTCCTTCCCACTCGGACGCTAATCTTGGTTTTAAGGAAATGGTATGCACGCCAGCGCCAAGACGCCAGTCTTTGATACTTAATATATCTGCACCAACATAAAATTCAGGAAGACAATTATTTTTCATGTAATCCAGGCTTTTCCCGTTTGGCCCATTTGAGATATATTGCAATTGCCATAAAGCTGCTGCAGTAAGTTCTATCTCATTTAGATTATATTGATAACGAAACTGAGGTTCACGGTTAAAAGGTTGAAATGGTGCACCTTGCGAAATACAAAGCAGGCTTGGGGTAACCGAGCCTGCTAGTGGATGCCATGTTTGACCAATAGTCAAGCTGCTGTTTTGCCAGTCCAATTTGAAGTAAGCCTGACGGATTCGTAACAGGGTACAACTGCTTGAAAAGCCTCCGAAATCTGTTTCAATTTTTCCGGACGTTTGCGCAGACCCAATCATTGGGCCTTTAATATTTATCCCTAGGCGCGTCGTAAAGGAATAGAAACCGGTGTTGGATTGTGCATTCAAATCTTCACCGTTGCTATCCAGTTTCTTATCCATTGGATAAAGGTAAAAGGTACCTTCGACAGCGGCATTATTTGCGCGCGAATTATAAAACATATCGTTGCGAATGAATCCATAAAAACTGTATGAAAAATCTTTCTTTTGCGCCTGCAGAAAAGGAGTGAGCATGAGTGCAGATAAGATTAGAGTTTGTCTCTTCATTTCTATCGTTTGTTATTCGTTTGTTACTGGGTTGCAAAGGTACATATTTCGGTATAATTAATTTGAAAAGTGGAATATTATTTGTTCCTTTGCTTCCAAAATGTTATAAAATTGCCATTATGAATTACTAAACAACATGTTATAAAACAAATATAAAATGAATACTAAGAAATTTTTATTGCAGGAAAAAGACATTCCGACAGCGTGGTATAATATTGTCGCTGATATGAAAAACAAACCGCTTCCTCCGTTGAATCCAAAGACGAAGAAGCCTCTTAATCCTGAGGATCTTTATCCATTATTTGCAAAAGGATTGGTTGATCAGGAGGTAAATCAGACAGATGCTTGGATTGAAATACCGGAAGAGGTTCGCGATATGTACAAGATTTGGCGTCCAACACCATTGGTTCGTGCTTTCGGATTGGAAAAAGCGCTAGATACGCCTGCACATATCTATTTCAAAAATGAAAGTGTAAGTCCCGTAGGTTCACATAAATTGAATTCGGCTATTCCTCAGGCTTATTTTTGTAAGAAGGAAGGAGTTACGAATATAACAACTGAGACAGGTGCAGGACAATGGGGTGCTGCTATGTCGTTAGCTGCTAAGCATTTTGGATTGGAATTGGCTGTTTATATGGTAAAGATAAGCTACAATCAGAAGCCTTATCGCCGTTTGATTATGCAAACTTATGGAGCTGAAGTTGTTGCTTCGCCAAGCATGAGTACACGTGCCGGTCGTGATATTATCACCAAACATCCGAATTATCAGGGAAGTTTGGGAACAGCCATCTCTGAGGCTGTTGAATTGGCTATGCAAACTCCGAATTGTAAATACGTTTTGGGAAGCGTTCTGAATCATGTCATGTTGCATCAAACTGTTATCGGTTTGGAAGCAGAAAAACAAATGGAAATGGCTGGCGAATATCCGGATGTATTGATTGCTTGTTTTGGTGGAGGTTCGAACTTCTCAGGCATTGCATATCCGTTCTTGCGTCACAAACTCCTTGATGGAAAAGATATTCGTGTGATTGCAGCCGAACCGGCTTGCTGTCCGAAATTAACGCGAGGTGAGTTTCAATACGATTTTGGTGATGAGGCAGGTTATACGCCACTAATTCCAATGTATACTTTAGGCCATAGTTTTACTCCAGCCAATATTCATGCGGGTGGATTGCGCTATCATGGAGCTGGTTCTATCGTAAGTCAACTGAGAAAAGATGGATATGTTGATGCTGTTGATATTCCTCAGATTGAGACATTTAAGGCTGCATTGCTTTTTGCTAAGACGGAAGGTATTATTCCGGCCCCTGAATCATCACATGCTATTGCTGCAACGATTAGAGAAGCTGAACAAGCAAAATTGGAAGGTAAACAGAAAACGATCTTATTTAATCTTTCTGGTCATGGATTGATTGATATGACGGCTTATGATCAGTATCTTGAAGGTGATTTAACGAATGGAGAAGTATCTGATGCTGATATTGCAAATAACATTGCAGAGTTGGACAAAATTATCTGATTGATTACAGGCGTAGTCCTTTTGGGGATAAAAAATAGAAAGGCGCTAATAGCAAAGACTCACGTCTTTTGCTGTTTGCGCCTTGTCTAGTTATGAATGTGTGTATGAAACATTGTAATGTTTATGAGAAGATATCGTTGTAGTTCGAATCCGCTAAAACTAATTGCTGGACATTTAGGTCGTAAGATTTCTTATTTTTATCCCACATGCCATAAACAACATGAATTTCGCCTTTATCGGTATATGTGAATGTTGATTGATAATAAGGCTGCCATTCTTCATTACTTTTATCCCAGCGATAAGCAGTTTTTGAAGCTACTTTGCCATTCTCATTGTACGTGAATTCATATTTGAATTCTTTACTCAATAGTCCATCGTTGTTCAAGAAAACAACTTTAGACATGATCTTGCCGTTTTCTTCTTTTGTATCATACATGTAGTTCCTTGGTGAAGCTGCGCTTATTACCAGGTTACAGATGAGCAGAACTGCAAGAATCAAAATGCTTTTACTAATATTTATCCGTCTCATGTTAGATTGTAATTTTGTTTTTGCTTTCAAATTGTCATGCAAATGAAGCCTTTTACTCTGGATTAACCAAATAATATCTGACATTTTGTTATATATTTTTGCGTATTTAACTATGATTATATTATTTAATAGCTAAATGAAAACTCTTATGGCTTTCAATATGTAACTTGTTATCCGCTTTTTATTCGTACATGGTGAAAGATGATCCCTATTATTGCACTTATTGGCTACTTTTTTCTTGCTTAACTTACAATTTTCTATTGGACGATGGAATAGGCGAATGTGAATAACATATACATGAGAAAGGATTAGTTTTACATTGATCCGTTGCTAAACGTTCAACATAAAATTAATCCTTAAAATAGAGTTTGAATATTTTTTTATTGGCTTATATCCCTTTTATATACAATGGCATACGGGCTATAATTCCTTTTTCACTCTTTGCACGCTGGATGGTGCTGAACAATTCATAATCACTCCCTAACATGGTTTTAACGATTGATAGTTTGGCTTCGTTTATTTTTTTCTCCAGGAATTTTGTAAGGAAGTCTTTTGGTTCATCCGCAACCGTAAGGCTATAATTCTTAAGCTTCGCTAATGAAGCAGCTTCTTTGATAGCCACATCAATACCACCTAACTTGTCAACTAATCCTTTTTGTAAAGCTTGCTCACCCGTCCATACGCGTCCTTGACCAATTGAATCAATATTGGCTTTAGTCATTTTTCGGCCATCGGCACAACGGGTAAGGAACAAATCATAAGTACGTTCGACACTATGTTGAATTAAAGCTTTTTCGTCGTCACGCATTGGACGGGATGCATCGCCGAGATCTGCGTAAGTGTTTGTTTTAACCATATCAGTGGTGAGACCAAGTTTTTCAAAGGTTCCTGTAAGATTACGAACCACACCGAAAACGCCGATTGATCCTGTCAATGTGGTACGTTCGGCTACAATTTTGTTTGCGGCGCAGGATATGTAATATCCTCCGGAAGCAGCATAATCACCCATTGAAACGACAATGGGTTTCACGGCTTTCAGATCTTTTACTTGTTTCCAGATTTGCTCGGAAATGTAAGCGCTTCCTCCCGGAGAATTAACGCGGAAGACAACAGCCTTTACCTCTTTGTCTTCTTTTAATTTTCGTAATTGATCAGCCATATCTTCAGTGATTGACTGTTCTTCGATGGAACTTAGCGGAGATGCAGAAGTTTCGTCAATAATCTCACCTTCAGCATAGAGAACAGCGATTTTGTTTGGATTGTCATTGTTCGATTCATTTATTGAAATAACTTTGTCGATAGTAGCTGATTTAAGTTTGTCTTCTATCTTTTGTCCGGCTAAATTTTTTACACTGTTTTCGGCTTCGAAGCGATAGCGTAAAGCATCTGCAAGTTTAAAATCAATGGCATTTGATGCATCACCAATAGCAAATCCGCCGTTTATGTATTGTTCCAATTGTCCTGTCGGAATCTTTCGGCTTGAAGAAATCTCATTTGTGATATTTTCCCAAACGCTATTCAATATAGATGTTAATTGTTCACGGTTCGCATCACTGAACTTCTTTAAGAAATAGGGTTCAACAGCACTCTTGTATGTTCCCACCTTAAATATATAGTGTTCAATACCTAGTTTCTCAGCCAGTCCGGTGAAGAAAAGACCTCGTGATGCCAGCCCAATCAAGCCGATAGAACCCTGCGGATTTAAAAAAACAGAATCGGCTACACTGCATACGTAATAGCTCCCTTGTGTATAATTATCACTATAGGAGACGATGAACTTGCCGCTTTTTTTGAAATCCAACAATTCCCGGTGAATAGCTTCTACGCCGGCAAAACCCGATGAGAAGTCGCCAGCTTCAATATAGATACCTTTGATGTTTCCATTTGTTTTTGCGTTACGAATTGCTTTGATAATGTCGGACAGAGAAATATTATCACTAGTCTCATTAAAAAGCTCAAAAAAAGGATTCTTGCTTACCTGTTCGGATAATGTTCCTTTTAGTGTAAGTCTGAAAACAGTATTTTTATCCGGACTATATGTACTGGAACCTTCAGCAGAAGCTGCAACTCCAATGATGAAGAAGATGGAACCAAGAATAATGATTCCGAATGCTATGAACGCACCTAATGCGCAAGCGAACATGGTCTTAAAAAATTGTTTCATCTGTTGTTTTATATTTGTTAGGTTATGAATGGACGGTCTTAAATTTCTATGCGGCCTTCGAATTCATCTACAGTATAGTTTAAGAAACGATTGAATGGCAACATTATTTTAAAACAGGCAGCCGTTTGTTCCAACCAATCGGGTGCGGTAAAAAAACTGTCGGGTTTGACTATACTTATAGAAAAATCTTTATGTCTCAAAACTTCTTCATATTTGAAATCGGCAGAGAATCCGTAGGGTACTCGTTTTAATACGTCACCATCCAAACTAGGAAAGATTTTCTTAAATGCAGGTTTTTCTACAATAGCTTCGAACTCTTCGACATGATCATATATGTCCTGACGAATTTTTTTTACCAGAGGAGTTTTAGGACACCATATTCCACCAGCCAAAAGGCAATGCTCGGGCTCAAGATGAAGATAATAGCCCCCACGTTGACTGTTTTTCCCTCCGTAAGCGGCGATATAAGCACCGAAATGTGTTTTATACGGTGTTTTGTCCGGTGAAAAACGGATATCACGGTAGATGCGGAAATAACAATCTTTGGCCTCGATACCGATTATTTCTTTGTCGAATAGAGCAATTCGGTTTATCAGATCTTGAACTTCATCAAGGAACACCTGATGCAAGAGATCATATCGTTCCTTGTTGGCGTGGAACCAATCTCGATTGTTATTTTGTCGGAGTTCTTTTAAGAACTGTAAAATTTGTTCGTTCATATTTAGCTTTTATAATATATCATTGTTAGAAAATCATTCCTTTTCTGCATTTGTACGAAAGGGAGCTACCGGGAGTCCTTCTGTGTTGAACAAATTGCCGACTGTTGCATCATCAAAACAGTATTCTACTTTAACAGGATGCTTAATCTTTGGAGCTGAAACAATCAATTCGTTTCCTTTGATTTTTGCTTTTGCATTTACAAATGATCCGTCTTCCCCCGCAACGGTCAGACCTGTAACTTGCTCCCCTTTGCAAATGAGGCCATTCTCGGCATGGCTGAATGAAAGTATCGCCTTGTTTTTTTCTATTCTTATATTTTCAAGTAAAGGAGAAGCATATCCTAAAGCAACTCTACCATAAGTTTGAACTAAGGCCAGTTTGGCTAAACGTAAACCTACGTCCTGTTTATTGATGGGATGAATATCATTTATGTCGTTAACTAAGTCTGAAGTGACTACTAGCCCTGATTGATGGATGTTTTTGGATACCCATTCTTCGGCTTCACGAACTTTTGCCGGTCCATTATCACTAGACTTGTATGTGTATGGGGCAATCTGAACAATATAAAATGGAAATTCTTTTTCAAAGTTTTTGCGCCAACTTTCGATCATCGTTTTTAATAGGGTTGCATAAGATGAAGAATGGTCTACATTGGCTTCGCCTTGATACCAGATAGCTCCGGCAATGCCATATGGAACGAACGGATGAATCATTTGATTATAAAGTACACCCGGTTCTACAGGCCACCAAGGATATGTTTTAGCTGGAATGGTTTTTACTATTGATTCATTTGACATAACCTTTTCTTTTGGAGTCCATACTTCAGCTGGAGTACCTCCCCAAGCTGTTACGATCAGACCGACCGGAACTTTTAAAGAGTCTTGCAGATTGCGACTGAAAAAGTAAGCGACAGAACTGGTATTCCTCATTACATTGGGAGTGCATATGGCCCATGCTCCTTCACAATTGTTTTGCGGAAATGCTGCTCCTCGTTTTAAAACATTAAAGATGCGGATATTAGGATGATTGGCGGCCGCTATTTCTGCCTCTTTGTTCATTAGTTTCCAATCGGCATTAAAATCCATATTCGATTGCCCACTGCATAACCATACTTCTCCTAGCATAACGTCTTGGAGTATTTTTTCTCCACTGCCCGTGATAGCGATGGTGTACGGACCACCCGCTTTGATTGTTGTTAATGTTGTTTTCCATGAACCATCGGATGCTGCAACAGCTTTTGCTGTATCGCCGGGCGCCCAACTCCCGACAACCTCTATAGTATTATGTGCTGTGCCCCATCCCCAGATGGCAACTTTACTATTTTGTTGCAAAACCATATGGTCTGTAAAAATCGATGGCAGGCTAATTTGCGCTTTTAAGCATAAAGTTGTTCCAAATAAACAACCCAAAACTAAACAGCTCAGATAAATTCTATTCATTTTATATTCCTCCTACATTATTAATTATTATCGTATTCTGTATTAAAAGTAAAATCCCAAATTTAAATAGAATTGTACTTTTTTGTTTCTACTTGACAGCCCGATGTTTGCATTGAGTGGTCCGGCAAAACTGTTGTAAGCATAACCAATACTACCTCCCCATATGCTTTGTCCGTCTATAAGTTTCAAAAAACTATTTTGATGGATAGCATAATTGGCAATCAAAGAAATATAATTGTTAGCTACTATACGTTCGCGAAACTGAAAGCGTATAACAGCTAGGGCATTATCCAGAATTTCAAGATGGCTGATCCCTGCAAAAGGCATTTGTTGAGGTACATATCTGCCAAAAATTTCTCCACCTAAAGCATTCAGATACGGATATGCAACATTATGTCCTATAAGAACACGTCCATATAAACTGGGCAGAATGCTTAAGCGACTTGATAATGGTACGATTGTTGCCAGATTAGTTGATAATGCCGAAAAAGGGGAACTTCCATCGTATTTAACAAAATTGTCAGTATAAACGGAATAATCAGCTTGTAAAGAAAACCCCTTGTCAGGAAAATATCGGCGATCGAAGGTCTCTAAATTTGCTGAAGCAAAATAGTTGAGAAATCGTTTAGGTTTGACGTTGTATTGACTGCTTTCGGTTTTTGCCAAAAAAGAATTGTAATCATAATATTCATATCGCATTCCAATTTTAAACTTGAAACTCAACCAGTTCATGTCCGAATAGGCAAATTCGGCCAAATGATGTGTATAGGTTGTATTATACATCTTATCTCCTTTATGATAGATATCCAAATCATGATAGTCAAACTGATAAGACAAGTTAAAGTTGCGCAACGGAGTTCGAGCTATTGAATAATCCAAACGCACATAGGATAATTTTTCCCCGACACGTCCGGTAAATGCTAATTTAGAACGGAAGTTGCGGCGATAGTCGTAGGTCGCATTGAGTAAAACGCCGATTATTTCTTCAGAATCAAATCGTAATCCGACATTGACTGAACTGACGGATTTAGCTTGGACTTCAAGATTTAAGTCTTGTTGTTTATCACCTGTAAGTTTGTAATTAACATTCGAATAAGCATTTGTGCCAATAAGTATTGACATTGCATTCTGTAGTTTGTTTACAGTCAGTAAGCTGTTTTCCTTTAAGCCGCTAATTTTTTTTAGCCAATTAATATCACGTGCATCGGCACCTGTAAATAAGATATGACGAATATAAAAACTGTCTGTTGGGAAGACTGGCCGTTTGAGCTTATATTCTTCCGGACGATAATCACTGGCAACACCAACTTCCTTCTTTAAAGCGAGAATATCAGTCCATCGACTTCTGGCACATTGTTCACCTCGTTGGATAAGAGAATCAAGCGCTGCATGGGTGAAACTTGTGGAACGATATGGTTCCATATTCGGGCGTAGCAGCAGATCAGTATGTTGTTTATTAAGGTTGTATTTTTCAAAGCCGTGAAGTGCGATGATTTGAGTGGCAATATCACCTGGAGTATAAAGCCTGTTACGTTGTCGCAGGTCGCTTGTTGCCAGATCAACGCCGATAATAATGTCTGCACCCATAGCGATTGCTACATCAACCGGATAATTATTGTTCAAACCACCGTCAACAAGCACCATGCTATCTAATCGAACAGGCGCAAAAACGGCTGGAATAGCCATACTGGCACGCATGGCAACAGGAAGGCTTCCGTGATGAAATACGTAATCTTTTCCTGTTACCATATCAACGGCAACGCAGGCAAATGGTTTATTGAAATGGTTGAAATCAACCGAATCTTGATAGCCAATAGTTAAATTTGAGAATAGGTTTTGCAAATTCTGTCCTTTAATCATGCCTTCAATAACACGATCTTTTTTTGCCATTCCAAAGGGAAGTGAGATGATATAACGTTCCGCATTTTCTTTTTCAGGGAAAAACAACCGATCTCGTTTTATATGATCACTTAGAAGCATTTCCCAGTCCTGACTGTCGACCATCTTTTCTATTTCTTCAGGAGAATATCCTATTGCATATAATCCTCCAACTATAGCACCCATACTTGTACCTGTTACGATATCTATTGGAATGCCTGCTTCTTCCAATACTTTGAGAACGCCAATATGAGCTACACCCTTTGCTCCGCCGCCGCCAAGAACAACAGCTATTTTCTTCCGCTGGCTAACAGCGGAAGTTGCAAAAAGGATCATCAGTAAGAAGCATAGATATTTTTTCATTCACAGAATATTGACATAACAAATGTACATGCTTATTTTGGGATACACAACTAATCTTTATTTCTATTTTTGCCATTTCTTCATGAACAACACTCCCCATAGCAAGTCCCTTCTGTTTCAAATTCTAAGGTTACATGTTGAATCCCCATTTCCATCAATTTGTCTTTGATTTGGTGTTTGATGGGCGACATTTGCTGCGCGTCTTTGATAAGTACATGGGCTGTTAAGGCCGTTTCGGTTGTACTGATTGCCCAAATATGCAAGTGATGGATGTTCTCTATACCGTTGATAGCACTGATTGATTGGATTATTTTATTTACATTTATTCCTTCAGGCACGCCATCCAGCGAAAGACGAAGGCTGTTTCGTAGTAACCCCCACGTAGAGTATATGATGATAAGAGCAATGATAAATCCGATGATAGGATCGATAATGTACCATTGCGTTTGTGCTATAGTGATTCCTGAAACTACTACACCGATAGAAACCAATGCATCAGCAGCCATATGTAAATACGCCCCTTTGATATTGAGATCTTTATCTTTACCTTTAATAAAAAGCCAGGCAGTGATGGCATTGATGATAACGCCTATTCCTGCGACCCAGGCAATAGTAGAGCCTTCAACGGCTTGGGGAGTTATGAATTTACTGATACTCTCGGCAATGATAATACCCACGGCGACGAGCAGTATAACGGCATTAAGCAACGATACTAATACTGTACTTTTTTTAAACCCATAGGTATAGCTTGAGGTAGGATGTACTTCGGCCAGACGAAAAGCCAGCATGGCAAGTATCAGACTGGCTACATCTCCCAGATTGTGTCCTGCATCAGAGAGCAGGCCTAATGAATGTTGCCAGAAGCCTGCCGCAAATTCAACAATGACAAATGCAGAGTTGAGTGCAATCCCAATGATGAATGCGCGCTTTGGAGAATAGGCTTCCAATTGATGATGTTCATGATAATGCTCCATGTGCAGATTTATATGGATTGTTTGATATAGATGTTGTTTACTTTTTTGACTTTACTCATTGGGTGATAAGCGTCATGACTGAATATCAGAATCTGGTTTTGTTCAGCGGCTTCGTCCAACATTTTGATTTTCTCATTATAGGAAACTACAGGTTCAATATCGTAAGCTGAAATCCATGCAGGAGAAATGCTGGCTTCCAGAGGAATAACGTCGCCACAGTAGACATACGTGTCGGTATCTTTTTTTATGTATGTTACGATTTGTCCTTGTGTATGTCCATTAAACAAACGTAGTTCTATTTGGGGACAAAGCAGGGTATCTTTATCAATCAGATAGAGTTGATGGCTATCTGCTATAGCTTGCATGTCTTCAATAAAATAAGAACTGTTTTCGAGGGCATTGGGATGAATAAAGCTTTCCCATTGCGCATGACTGACCCAATGTTTGGCATTGGAGAATATGGATGAATAACAGAGTTCCGCTTCGCCTTTTTTCTTTTCAAAGGTGGTATATCCACAATGATCGAAGTGAAGATGAGTAAAAACAACATCTGTAATTTGTTCGGGGGTTATTCCGAATATGCTTAATTCTTCCGATAAGTCATGCATATCAAAAAACTTATAGTAATTTAATTGTTTGAGATGTTTTATGCCTGCACCATTATCGATGAGGATGAATCGATTGTCGTCAGTTGTTATTAAAGCGCTTCGTAAAGCCAACACACATTCGTTGCGTTCGTTGCACGGGTAGCGACGATTCCAAGAAACTTTAGGTATAGCGCCGAACATGACACCACCGTCAGCATAGAAGAATCCGGAATCGATAAGTTTAATGTCCATGAGTATATATTTATTTGAAAGCAAAAATAGTTGCTTTTGTGATAGGAACCAATTACTTTTTGCATTAATAGCGTATGTACGGTTTCTTTTTATAATTTTGAAGAGAGAGATAGTAAAAATTTGTATATCTGTTTGAGGCGTTTTCTGAAGTTTGTATATTTGTGGAAAATATCAATCAACTATGTCGATAAAGAAGTATTTGCCTTTATTATTCCCTGTCGCGTTTATGATTTGTTATATTATAACTCATCGGTACTTGTATGATTTTCTGACTACATTTTCATGTGCGGTAATAGTTGGTGTATTGGTGGTGCGCCATAAAACTGTTGTAAATTGGGGCATTATTGTGCTGGCTTTTCTTTTTTCTCTTGCTGGCGATCGGATGTTGTTTACCCGCGCAGGATCGGAAATCCGTTTTATGTATGGCATTGCTTTGTTTTTTGCCGCTCATCTGTTTTATATTTTTTTCTGTCTGAAGAATGGTCGTTGGAGCATTCGTTTTTTTTGCCTGTTGCTTGTTTGCTATATGGCATATTTCTTTATCGCTTTGATGCCAAATATATCAAATGGTGTATTGCTGACGGCTGTATGCCTGTATATTCTTGTTTCGTGTTTTTCTGTTGCTGCAGCCTGGGGACTTTCGCTGGATAAGACGACGCAAATGCTTTTCTTTATAGGTATCGTTTGTCTTGTTTTTTCGGATACATTGATATCGATTCGGGAATTTCTGCATCAACAATTGCTTTATACCTTGATGCTCCCAACTTATTATGCATCACAAATATTGGTGTCGGCAGCATGTATATACTCATTAACAAGAAATCCGGGTAATAGCTTCTCTGTGAAGGGAAAATAGTTTTCTTCCGTGAATTGTAATCTCTTTTGTTGAAAATGATTACCTTTGCAGTAAAATATAAGCAATGCAAAAAGTACATTTAATCTCCATTACAGAACCATTAGTTTTTGATTTGGCGCTGGCCCTTAATCAAAAAGAATATGAAGTCAGTGTGTCAGGGAGGGGATTAACTGACGCTGTTATTAATTCGCTAAGATACAGCGGTTGTGATTGTCGTGGCGATGGGTGGTTTACAGAAAATATAACAAAGGATATCTTGTTTGTTATTATAGGGGCAACGGTTCAGAAAGATAATCCTGAATTAGTGCGTGCTAGAGAATTAGGGCTGTTAGTCGTTTCTATTCCGGAGTTTATTTTTAGATGGACAAAATCTAAGACTCGGATTGTTATTTCGGGTAGTCGAGGAAAGAAAAGTATTATCTCAATGATTATCTATATTCTGAAGCAGAAAAAGTGGCCTTTTAATTATGCCATAACCACTCATATTCCTAATTTGGAAAGTTGTATTTCACTGGATTATGAAGCTCGCTTTGCGCTTATTGAAGGGGATGAACGGACGACATCAGCATTGGATAGACGTTTTCGTTTGGAATTTTATCGTCCACATATTGCAGTAGTGACTAATTTGGCGTGGACGGAGTCGACAGGGCATGCTTCATCGGATACTTATTATGACATGTTTAATAGTTTTTCTCAATCAATCGAACGCGAAGGCAAGTTGATTTATTTTGATGGTGATGAGGCTGTTAAACGTTTAGCAGAACATGTAAGGGAAGACATTACGGCTATGCCGTATAATGCCCATGAGACGGATATACGAGATGGGCAAGTGTTCTTAAAAACACGTTATGGAGAATTTCCGGTAAGAATTTGTGATGCCTATTTCCTGATTAACATGAATGCTGCACGTTTGGTTTGTCGTCAGCTAGGTGTCAAAGATTCGGAATTTTATCAGGCCATATCTGATTATAGTCTATCATAATAATATGCTTATTGCAAGACAAAAAAGGAAAGAGAATATCGCTGAGTATTTGTTGTACATGTGGCAGATTGAAGATCTGATACGTGCAAATTGCTTTGATATGGATCAGATTCGGACAACCATTGTATCACAATATGATCAACCTGATAATGTTAAAGAAGAAATTGCGCATTGGTACGAAGATTTGATCGAAATGATGCGCTCCGAAGGAGTAATGGAAAAAGGTCATATTCAGTTGAATAAGAATGTGATTATTACGCTTACGGATTTACATTTGCGTTTGCTTAAGTCGCCAAGAGAGATGGTTTACGGATCCACATATTACAAGACGTTACCATATATTGTACAATTGCGAGCTAAATCGGGAGGCGAAGACTTGCCTGAGATTGAGGTTTGCTTTAATGCTTTATATGGTTATCTGATTTTGAAAATGCAAGGGAAAGCGATCTGTATGGAAACGATGGAGGCTATCAAGCAGATCAGTGTTTTCTTAGCGATGCTTTCTGCAAAGTATCGTGATGATATAAATGGCGAACTAAAGTTGGAGGATTGAAAGAATGATAAAAAAAATATTGGTAACCGGTGGAAGCGGACAGTTGGGAAGTTCGCTTTACAAGATTTCAGACCATTATCCGCAGTATGAGTTTTTGTTTACGGATGTGGATACACTGGACATAACAAAAGCTGCTGCTGTGCGTGATTTTGTGTTACAAAATCAGATATCTTACATATTGAATTGTGCTGCTTATACGGCAGTTGATAAGGCTGAAGATAACGAGTTATTGTGTTTTCGTCTAAATTGTGATGCCGTGAAGAATCTGGCAGAAGCTGCCCTCGAAAATGGAGCGAAAGTTATTCACATATCAACGGATTATGTGTTTGATGGAACAAGCTACGTGCCATATGAAGAGGTAAATCCGACATGTCCGGTTTCTGTTTATGGAAGGACCAAACTGGCAGGCGAATTGGCTCTGTTTGAGATATGTCCTTCAGCGATTGTGATTCGAACAGCTTGGCTTTACAGTGAATATGGTAATAACTTTGTGAAGACGATGCTTCGTCTCGGTCATGAGCGTGATGAAATACGTGTAGTGTTCGATCAGATTGGAACGCCTACTTATGCGACGGATTTGGCTTTGGCCATGATGCATATTATCGAGTATGACCAGAAAGGACTTTGGATTCCAGGAATTTATCATTTTTCTGATGAGGGAGTTTGTAGTTGGTATGATTTTACAGTAAAAATTTTACAACTGGCAGATCTTCATTCGTGTGTGCTCCCTATAGAAACAAAGGACTATCCGTCGAAAGCAGCTCGTCCACATTATAGTGTATTAAATAAAATGAAAATTAAACGGACTTTCGGATTGCTTATTCCACATTGGGAAACTAGCTTGCGTGAATGCGTTCGTATTTTGAAAAAAGAAAATCAATAATAGAATGGGTCAATATACAGAAGAGATCAACAAGAGAAGAACGTTTGCTATCATTAGTCATCCCGATGCTGGAAAGACGACGCTGACAGAGAAATTGCTGCTTTTTGGAGGGGCCATACATGTGGCTGGAGCTGTGAAATCAAATAAAATTAAACGTACAGCTACATCTGATTGGATGGAAATAGAAAAGCAGCGCGGTATTTCGGTTGCAACTTCCGTGATGGCTTTTGATTATGCGGATCACAAGATAAACATCCTTGATACGCCTGGGCATCAAGATTTTGCTGAGGATACGTTTCGTACGTTGACTGCTGTTGATAGCGTCATTATCGTGATTGATGCTGCAAAAGGTGTTGAGACACAGACTCGTAAATTGATGGAAGTGTGTCGCATGCGTAAAACTCCGGTGATCATTTTTATCAACAAAATGGACCGTGAGGGTAAGGATTCTTTCGACTTGCTTGATGAGTTGGAAGAAGAATTGCAGATCAGGGTGCGTCCATTGAGCTGGCCTATTGATATGGGGCAGCGTTTTCGTGGTGTTTACAATTTGTATGAAGAAAAACTGAATCTTTATACGCCCAGCAAGCAGTATGTCACCGAAAACATTGAGTTTAAAAATATCAATAGTCCGGAACTTGAAAATTATATTGATCCCGCACAAGCTTCGAAGTTGCGTGCAGATATCGAGCTAATAGAAGGAGTATATTCACAGTTTGACGTGGAGGAGTATCTGAAAGGAAATATTGCTCCTGTTTTTTTTGGATCTGCACTAAATAATTTCGGAGTGAAAGAATTGCTTGATTGTTTTATTAATATTGCCCCGTCCCCTCGTTCGGTTCAGGCCGTGGAGCGGACAGTGATGGCTGATGAGGAAAAGTTTTCGGGTTTTATCTTTAAGATACACGCCAACATGGATCCGAATCATCGTAGTTGCATCGCTTTTGTCAAAGTATGTTCCGGACGCTTCGAACGTAATATGAACTATAAGCATGTGCGATTCAACAAGTGGATGCGCTTCAGCAGTCCAACGGCTTTTATGGCTCAAAAAAAAGAAGTTGTTGATGAGGCTTATGCCGGCGACATCGTAGGACTTCCGGACACAGGCAATTTCAAGATCGGTGACACACTGACAGAAGGTGAAGATTTACATTTTAAAGGTCTTCCTAGTTTTTCTCCGGAGATGTTCAAGTATATCGAAAATGCCGATCCGATGAAGTCAAAGCAGCTTAACAAAGGCATTGAACAGTTGATGGATGAAGGTGTGGCACAGCTATTTGTAAACCAGTTTAATAACCGTAAGATTATCGGCACGGTTGGACAACTTCAGTTTGAGGTTATCCAATACCGTCTTCTGCATGAATATGGTGCCCAATGTACATGGGAACCATTAAACCTATATAAGGCCTGTTGGATTGAATGCGACGATTCAGAAGTATTTGATAATTTCAAAAAGCGTAAGGCTCAGTATATGGCCATTGATAGGGAGGGACGTGATGTTTATATGGCTGATTCAAGCTATGTGCTTATGATGGCGCAACATGATTTTCCTAAGATACAGTTCCATTTTACTTCAGAATTTTAATTTTACATCCAAAATTCTTCGTTGGTATTAAAAGCTGCGTAGTGTTTAGGAAAAGCCGTGGCATTGTATTTTTGTTGAGGAGAGTATTATTTTTGGTACGAATTATTCTGTTAGAGAATAGTCATAATCTCGTTAAGTGTTCCAACAGTGTAAGTGGGCTTAAATTTGTGAGGTTTCAGCTTGTTTGGGTTTAGCCATAACTGGTCAATTTGCGCATTTCTGGCTCCTTCGATGTCGGCCTCCCAGCTGTCGCCGATCATAAGGCTGCCGTTGCGGGTTGAATTTGTATTGACCAGAGCATAATCAAATATGCCTTTTTGCGGTTTTTGAATACCGGCATCTTCCGAAAGAATCATCTTCTCGAAATAGGGAGCTAATCCTGAGTTGACCAATTTCTTGAGTTGTACTTCGTGGAAGCCATTGGAGAGGATGAACAAACGGTAGTTTGGGTGGAGATAATCTAGTATATCAATGGCTCCTTCGATAAGGCGGGTTTTGGTGGTTGTGCGCTGAAGAAATTCATTATTGATAGCAAGAACTGATTTTGTATCTTCAATGCCCAACGGCTGTAGCATGTAGCGGAATCGCTCTACGATCAGTGTTTTACGGTCAATGGCCCCTTTGCGATACGCTTCCCAGAGTTGGTCGTTATGCGGCCAGTAAATATTCAGAAATGCCTCGAAGGAGGTATAATACCGACCAAGATTGTGTGCGGTATATAGTTCTTCGAGGCATTCTGTGTTATTCTGATACGTTGCCCACAACGTATCGTCTAAGTCGAAAAACAGACTTTTGTATCTCATCATCCTACTTCTATTACCAAGTATTTGCCAAGGCTCCAGAATGATTTGATATCTGTAATTTTCAATGTCATGTTTCCTTCGCTGTCTTTTACAAACTCGTAAGACCCGGTCGGATGATTGGATTTTAAGCTTGCTTTATGTGTGAATAATGGAATCTCTTTTACTTCGCGGATGTCGATAGTGATAAAATAGTCTTTATTGAACCCGCTTTGCAGCGCTTTCGATTTAGAAAACAGTCCACCACCCGTAAGAATCTTTTGGTTTTTGAGCTCTTTGGCTGTACCGAAACAGTAGTAAGCGGTGTTGAGTGCTTTGTCTTGAGAATTGATTTTCTTTGACTGTTCGGCATTCTTGTTTGAGAGATCTTCAACATTTGTGTTGAGTGAAGCAACAGTTTCATCCAGTTCCTGAATACGGATATTTTTCTTAGCCAAATCTTCTTGCAGAGCAACAATCATAGTTGCTTTCTGATCAAGTTCGGAAGTGAGACGTTCGATTGTTTTTTTCAAAGCAGCCGATTGTAGTTTACTCTTTTTTAATTTAGATTGAAGATCACTGATTTGTTGTCTGTTTTTTTTCAGTGTTTCCGTGATGAGTTGCATATTTTCCTTGATCTGTTCGCGATTGCTTTTTGCAAGATCTCCATTCTGTTGTTGAATATTCAGAAAGTTTTCAGCATCGCGGATAGATTGGATGTCCGTTTCTACATCATTTAGGGTTGCGATGATTTCATTCATCTCTTCCGTATTCTTGGTATTTTCAATCTTCAGAGAATCATTCTCTGTCTTTAACTTTTGGTAGTCGGATGATTGCTGTCCGCAGGAAGCCAACATAGTGGCGCAAATAATAATTGCAAATGCTACTTTTTTCATATACTTCTCTGTTTTTATGTATTTATTCAGTATCGTTATTATTCCTTTTCTCTTTCTTATTCTTGCCTTCTAGGACAATAACAAATTCGCCTTTTGGTTCGTTCATTGTAAAATGAGCTATTATCTTTTCCAAAGTTCCACGAACAGTTTCTTCATGGATTTTTGATATTTCACGCGAAACCGAGACTTGTCGCTCTGCTCCAAAGTATTCAGCAAACTGAGTTAATGTTTTGCAAATTCTGAAAGGAGATTCGTAGAAAATCATTGTGCGGCATTCTTCTGATAACTCTTTTAATCGTGTCTGACGTCCTTTTTTTTGAGGGAGGAAACCTTCAAAGCAAAATTTTTCATCAGGGAGGCCTGACGATACCAAGGCCGGCACAAAAGCAGTGGCACCGGGCAAACATTCAACTTCTATGTTTTGGCGGATACACTCACGAACCAACATAAAGCCGGGATCGGAAATGGCGGGCGTGCCGGCATCCGATACAAGGGCAATATTTTCGCCTTCTTTGATACGTTCGGCTATCAGTTCTACCGTCTGATGCTCATTAAATTTGTGATGCGACTGCATTCTGTTTTCTATGCTATAGTGTTTAAGCAAGATGCTGGTAGTACGTGTGTCTTCAGCTAAAATGAGATCTGCCTCTTTCAGCACTCGAATAGCTCGGAAAGTCATATCTTCCAGATTCCCAATCGGGGTAGGTACTACGGTCAGTTTTGCCATATTGTTTTATTTAAAAAGACTTCATTAATAATTATAGAAATTTTTTTTCCAATAGCCGAATAAAGTCTCCTACGGTATTGTCTTCCATATCCCATTTTAGTTCATTACTAAGATAATCGACAGATTCCTTATATGAATGCATGTTGTTGAGGAGATCGAGTGTTTTATTCATATATGTGTCATCGCCTCTGAATAAATCTTTTTTAAAACGAAAACGTTCATTGAGACTCAATGCTTTGCTGAAGTCTGTAAGTCTCCTTTTTTCTATGACATCACTGAGGAATACACTATTTCGTTCATTCGCTGGATTATATACCGGCGTTTGGAGAACAGTCGTCTCTTGAGCAATAGATGTTTTTATTTCTTCAACTGGCTTTTCTGGTTCTTTGGTTTGGGCACTTGTCTCAATCATAGGTGCTTCAGATAGATATTCGAGAGAGGTCCCGATATCATTGGGATGACTGGAAATTGTCTGTATGATTGTTTGATGTTCTTCCATTTGTTGTCGCAACATTTCAATCTGCTCAGCTTCAATAGAATGAATGTCTTTTAGTATTTTGTAAGTCATGTCGAACGACTGACTGAAAAAAGAAGTCGGATATATTTCCGCTTCCTGCATTCCGGAAATTGCTGACTCTAGATCTTTGATGTCGGAAAGCAAATGAATAATTCTGTCTTTATTCGCCATTCTTTTATTTTTTAGAGGAGTTGGAGATACCTCCTCAGTATTATAGTACAAAAATAGATATTTTATTGAATATGTTGATTACATTCTTATAGTCAAAATATTTTTTAACTCAGTTATATTCTATAAATCATGACTTCTCGATGAATTGTTCGGGCAGATTAACTAGATATAGTTTGTGTGTTGCTCGAGTAAAAGCTGTATAGAGCCACCTATAGAAGTCTTCTCCTAACATGTCTTTTGTGATGTAGCCTATATCGAGAAATACATTCATCCATTGTCCACCTTGTGCTTTATGGCAAGTGACTGCATAAGCATATTTAACTTGTAAGACATTGTAATATGGGTCGGCTTTCATTTTTTTTATCTTATCAGACTTAGTCTTTATTTCGTCGTATTCTTTTAGTATGCTATAGTAGAGCTTGTCGTTCAGTTCTTGAGGAAGTGATGGCGTTTCTGCTTGAAGTGTATCCAGCAGCAGTTTTACTTCTGTTTCAAGGTCGTAATCTTGAAATCTGACGATAACATCTGCAAAGCGGAACCCATATTGTTCATAGGTTCGCCGAACGTGTACTACTTGAATAATTTCTCCATTGGCAATAAAGTCCATTTCCTTGTTCTCCTTCGTCCAATAGTAATTGTTTTTCGCCACCATTAGCCGGTCTCCGGCAGAGAGTTCCTCCTCACGATAAAGGACGCGGTTTCTTATGCCATTATTATATATGTTAGCTCGCTTGTTGGATCGCGAAATGATCATGGTTTCTTCTATTCCATCACGGCTATATGCCGATGAAATTTCTTCAATCAAATCTTCGCCACTGACTTTTTTTATATCAGGAAAATTTCCCAAGCCTATTTTTGGATATATTTCTACATTTTTGTTGTGTAAAGCTTCTCGAAGCCGAGTGGCATTATATAAAATCCCGGAATCCTCACTTTGCCTTACGACCTGGGTAAGAAGAATTTCCTCAACGCTTAGATTATATTTTTCCAATATCTGCATATTCAAAGCCGGACTTTCGATTTGCATGACAGGTGGCAACTGTGCAACATCGCCCATCATGATGAGCCGGCAGTTCTCACCTGAGTATACATAATATATAAGGTCGTCCAATAAATGTCCGGATCCGAAGCTAGAAGAATTATTGACTTCGTTTGAAATCATAGAGGCTTCATCCACAATGAACAGCGTATTTTTATGCAGATTGTCGTTGAGAATAAAACCGGTTTGTTCATTAGAGAAGGCTTTTTGTCGATAAATTTTTTTGTGGATGGTGTATGCTTTTTCTTCGGCGTAATTTGAGAATACTTTGGCTGCACGTCCTGTCGGGGCTAAAAGAATGCTTTTTTGTCGAAACTCATTCATTGTTTTAACTAAAGCACCAATGAATGATGTTTTTCCAGTTCCAGCGTATCCTTTTATCAGTAAAAGGGTCTTTTGGTTGTTTATAAAGAGAAAGTCAGAAAGCTTTTTTAACGCGAAAAGTTGATTTTCTGTGGGATTATAAGGCAAATTTAGCCTTATTTTGTCCATCAAATAACTATTTATCATTTTGATTGCAATAATTTTCGCGATAAAGATAGTTCTTTAAAGATTCTTTTTTAAATTTGCCGAGCGAAATAAATTCAAAAAACATATAAACCATGAAAGTTACAGTTAAGATTTTATTGTTTGCAGCAGTTATTCTGCTAGCATACATGTGCTATCAGAGTATTATTACTCCGATTGAGTTTGGTGATACTAAAGACCAGCGCGAGAAAGCCATTGAGAAGCGTTTGGTTGATATTCGGAAGGCTCAAATAGAGTATAAAAATATTCATAAGGTGCATGCAGCAAATTTTGATGAACTGAAAAAATTCCTTACTTCTGAGAAGTTGCCCTTCTTGGTTAAGGAAGGTGTTTTGACTGACGATCAGTTGGAACAGGGTCTGACAGAACGCGAAGCTGTTAAGAAAGGTATTATCAGACGTGATACTGTTTGGGTAATTGCGGGTGATACTTTACTTGGCAAAAATTTTGATTTTGCGAATATCGACAAAGTTCCTGGTTCGAATGCCAAGTTTTCTATGGATACTGCAACTCTGAAATCGGGTTCCGGTTACAGTGTTAAAGTGTTCCAGTGTGGTGTTTTGTATGATGATTATCTGGGCGACTTGAACAAAAAGTTGGTTGCTAATCTGAAATACAAGGCTTCGAAGGCAAATAAGTATCCGGGTTTACGTGTTGGTTCATTAACTGAAATCAACAACAACTCAGGAAACTGGGAGTAATCCGTATGTCGATTTCTGCGAAGTTGACAGCTGATAACGCGGAAAGATATGTAGTGTCCATCCGACTTCGGTCGGGTGGACTTTCTTTTACGGGTTATGATTCTTCGACCAGCGATTCTTTCTTCTATCAAGAAGTTGAGTTCGATCGAAGCCGACCGTATATAACTTCGCTTAAAGATTATTTTTTTGACAATGAATGCCTTGGATGGCCTTTTAAGCGATTCTTTATAGTTTGTGTATCACCTAAATATATTTTAATGCCGGCAGTAGCTTTTCGCGATGATCAGAAAGATAAGCTTCTTGCATTTGCTTTCTCGGTCGATTTGGGGCATGGATTGTATAACGGGTTGAAAGATAAGGAAACTTATTTATTGTTTCCTTTAGAAGAGGAGACTTATGAGTTTTGTTCCCGTTCAATAATTAATCCTGTTTTTTTTCATTATATGACACCTCAGTTGAATTGGTGGAAGAAGCAGAGTCGAAATTTTCTTCCGAGATTGTTGTATGTGGTATTACATTCTGAATGGATTGATGTGGCTTGTTTTTGTCAAGGTGCGTTGCTATTTTCCAATTCTTTTGCTTATGAACAGGCAGAGGATATTTTGTATTATATATTATATGTATGGAAACAGATTGGTTTGAATCAAGAAACAGACCGATTGAGAATTTATGGAGAGCCCACTTTAAGAGCTCGTGTTGCTGATACATTGCATCAATATATACAGTATATAGATTTATTGGATATTCCTTCGGAGGCATATTTGCTGGGATTGGAAGTTCGTAAAGCTCCGCTAGATATAATTACATTATTATTATGCGAATAATCAATGGCATATATGGGCATAGGCGATTTGATGTCCCCTCTTCTTTCAGTGCACGTCCAACAACGGATTTTGCTAAGGAAAATATATTCAATGTTGTTAATAATCTTATTGATTTAGAAGATTTAGAGGCACTAGACTTATTTGCGGGGACAGGTAGTATTTCGTTTGAACTACTTTCACGTGGATGTAAACATGTTGTTGCAGTAGAAAAGAATAATGCACATGCGTCATTTATTGCTAAAGTGGCTAAGGAATTAAAAACAGACTCGTTACAATTAGTGCGAGGAGATGTTTTTCGTTATCTCCATTCAGCTCCAGAAAATAGCTTTGATTTTATATTTGCGGATCCACCTTATGCATTAAAAGAACTGCCTTCTGTTCCCGAGCTTGTCTTTGCTAATGACTTATTGCGTGAAGGCGGACTTTTCATCATGGAACATCCTAAGACAAACGATTTTTCACAATTGCCTTTTTTTTACCAGCATCGCGAGTATGGAGCTGTTAATTTTTCCATTTTTATTAAAACAAGCGATAAATAGATTTTCATAATAAGGGAGAAAAGAGCCTCATAAATGATTCGGCTAATCGTTGTTTAAGCGGACGCTTGAGCCATTTTGACGGGATAATATGCTCACAGTTATTTATGTCGTGCATGAATATTTTTTTCATATGTATGGTAAAAGCCGGTTCATATACAAACGCATTGATCTCGAAGTTGTGTTCAAAACTTCTGAAATCGACATTTGCGGATCCAATGCAAGTAAGTTCATCGTCAGTGACGATAAGTTTTGAGTGCAAAAAACCAACTTTATAAAAATAGACTTTTACGCCGGCTTTTACCATCTCATCCAAAAACGAGTGTGTCGCCATATTTGCAGTGCGTGTATCAGAGCGCTCCGGAAGCATTAGTCTTACATCGACTCCCCCTAGGGCTGCTGTTTGGAGTGCTTGGTTGATTCCCTCTGTAGGGAGAAAATAAGGAGTTTGAATATAAATATATTTTTTCGCATTTGAAAGTACAAATATGGCAGCTTGCAATAATGTACGCCATTGTCCTACAGGTCCACTTGTTGCAATTTGCATGATATTGTCTTTATTATAGACTGGAGCAGCCGGATAATAGACCTTATCATTCAATAACTTTTTACTTATTACATACCAGTCTATTAAAAATGAAGCTTGTAGTCCATGGACACCTTTTCCGCGTATTTTGAAATGTGTGTCACGCCATGATCCCCAGTTTGTTCCTTTTATATAACGATCTGCAATATTCATTCCCCCCATAAATCCTACCTTACCGTCAATTACTACAATTTTTCGGTGATTACGATAATTTACCTTACTGGTGAGGATAGGAAAAGCAACTTTCAGGAAGGCATACACTTCGACGCCAGCTTCTCTCATCTCTTTGAAGAATTTGTTTTTAACATTCCAACAGCCTACGTCATCGTATAAAACGCGTACTTCTACTCCTTCTTTTGCTTTTGATATTAGTATGTTTTTGATGCGGTTACCTATTTCATCGTCACAAAAAATGTAATATTGCAGATGGATATGATGTTTAGCGATATTCAATTCATGGATTAGATCTTTGAATTTTTCTTCCCCACTGGTATAAACTGTGATCTCGCTGCCATAAAGTAGTGACGATTGTTTGCTGTTAGTTAATAGGGTGACTAAAGGAAGGTATGGAGCCGGAACTGAACACACATCTTGTGGCATTTTACCTTCTTGTGAACGTTTCATGATCCGTTTATATGCTCGTCGGGAGATGACACGGAGTTTTCTATTATCCTGTCCTAAAAAGCAATAGGCTAATAAACCAATAACGGGGGCAAACAGTAGGACAATTACCCAGGAGATTGTTTTTAGGGGATTTCTATTTTCCGCAACGATAACTAGGATAACGCTCACTGTTGTAACGGCATATAATATAATAAATATCAATCCGACTATCCATTGAATTTGCACATATATGGCCGCTAACATTTGTTTGATGTTTTTAATTTAATAACAAGGTAAAAATAAACACTTGCTTTTAGAAAAGCAAGTGTTTAACAGACTTTTAACAATCTAGAATATATAGATTGTTTTACATTGTCATTAAGTAGGTATTTTGTTTAACTAGAAAGGACCACTGCCACGAGGATGTCCACCTAGACCATGTCCATGTTCTCTATTGCCACCGAAAGCGTCACGCATTGAAGCACCTCCTTTGAAGATGCTGAAACGGTATATAAAGTGAACCATGAAGTAACTATTTAGGGTGTTGTATTCTGTATCTGTAATAGCAGAAGCTGTTACACTGTGAGAAATATTGCTCCGCTGTTGTAAAATGTCGTATATTTTAAAGCGTAATGTAGCTGCATTGTTTTTTAGGAAAGATTTTGAAGTCGATGCATTCCAAAGCCATTCACTTTGCTCGTATCCGCTTGAGTAGCCGGAATTGGTTGAGTAGGTTATATCACTTTCGATCTTAAAGTTGAATGGCAGATAAATAGTGGTGTTTCCTCCAAAACCATAATTGTAAACATTTTGATTTTGCTGCTGTTGCAGTGAGTTTGTTGCCCCATTGTAGAGGATGTTCCCGTTAATACCCAAATCAAGATAAGTAGAGCGGAAATCAATGCCGGCACGTTCTGAAAGGATTATATTTTTATTTGTATTCTTTTCGCCATTGATAAACCCGTTGTTATTTGTAAAAGAGGCGGTCGTCATAGAATTAATTGAAAACTTTTTATTGCTCAGAGGGGTATTTATCATGGAGCGTATATTGGCATTGTAGTTTCCATTAACATTTTTATAGGTAGTAACTTTTTTCCCACTGCTTTTCTCGTATTGTGAGTAGCTGACAATGTCATTAATAATATAGCTACCGTTAGCCATCAACATGAATGCCCGCTGCTTTTCGGGGACAAATTTTTGGAAACGGATGGATAGGTTATTTGTATATTTTGGATTTAAATCCGGGTTACCAATGATTGTATTCAGAGGGTCGCTTACATCGGCAACAGGTTGTAATTGAGTCATACTTGGCTGGCTTGTAGTTCCAGTATAACGAATACGCAAGTTTGTTCTGTTGTTCCAACGATAGTTGAATAGTGCCATTGGAGAGAGATTGACTACGTGCCGCGAGATAGTAGACAGGATCGTATCTCCCACGAAGTTTTCGCTTTTACTATATGATGGATCAAGATTTAGTCCAATCGTGTAATTATATTTTTCACGCTGCGCTTTAAAACTAAGGCTTATACGCTGGTTCGTGAAATAATTGCGATAACTTTTACTATAGGCCGTATCCAGTTGACTGTAATTGTGGTCGCTGTCGTCCCATGCAAACGTTTTCTTTAATGATTTTTGTCTGTTTTGGCTGAAGCTGTAGGTGGCCTGAATGAAGTTGTTATGTCCTATCGGCTCAACCCAGGATGCAAAAGCCTTATAATTGTAGCCGCTATTGTCGTAGCGGAATTGTTGATTAATGATGGAATCTTTATTTAGCAAATAATAATCTGTTTCAGAGTAGTTTGTCCCTTGATTATAGGAATCGTTACCTCCTCCTGAAAGGGAGAAGCTTAGCACGCGTCCCTGGTTGTTTAGCTTTCTGCTAAAATCCAAGGTGGCATTCAGATTATAGCCCTCGCCATGTGAGGAATAGTTGGAGTTGCCGGTATTGATTTTGCTATTGCTCTGTGATAATGTTTGGAAATCGCTCGTTTCAAGGTTATGGCTGTTACTGTAGCCGATGCTTGGGCGAAACAATATTTGAGTCATTGTATCGGGTTTCCATTCCATACGGAAATCGGCACCAACATTATCGTTTTTTGTCCGGTTGTTATCATTTGCTGTGTAAAAGTTTGAACTATCACCTGTCAAAATATTTTGCTGGTTGCTTTTCTTTATAGCTTCGTTGTCCGAATGTGAAAAGCGAGTATTGCCGTTCAGAGTCATTTTGGAGTTGAATTCTTTGTTGAAATTCAACCCCGCATTACTTGAAGCAGTGATACCGTTGCCTGCACCGCCTCCTCCGAAGCCACCACGGCCACGACCACCCATTCCGGAGAACATTGTCGAAGCCAAATCCGAGAAGCCCATATTGTTTGTATTATTGATGCCGCCCATGAGTGTCAGCTGGTCGTTATTGACGAAACGATTCACCATTGCATTTCCTTCGTAGCGGTTATTGTTTCCAATGCCACCGTAAGCATTACCAAACCAACCTTCCTTCATCCCTTTTTTGACGGTAAGGTTGATGACGGTCTCTTCATCGCCGTCATCGAATCCTGTCATTTGAGCCATATCGCTTTTCTTATCCCAGACTTGTATTTTGTCGACCATCTTTGAAGGCAGATTCTTAGAAGCCACTTTAGGATCGGATGAGAAGAATTCTTTACCATCAACTAATATCTTTTTGATTTCTTTGCCGTTGACGGTAACTTTACCGTTGCTGTCTATTTCTACACCCGGCATTTTTTTTAATAGGTCTTCAAGTACAGAGCCTTCAGTGACTTTGTAAGAATCGGCATTGTATTCGGTCGTATCATTTTTTACTTGAACTTCAGGAGCTTTACCTATAACAACGGCTTCACCCAGCTGGATAGCAGCATCGCTTAGTACAAGATTTCCCAATTTAATTGTGGCGACTTTGCCTGTGATACGCAGTGGCTGATATAAATCATTGAAACCGACGAAGGAAACGTGAAGCAGATAGTTTCCCGGTTTAATGTTTCTCAATGTAAAGGAGCCATTCTTAGAACTGGCTACGCCGCCGACCATAGCACTGTCTTTTGAGCCAAGCAGACGGATTGTAGCCTGCTCTATAGGCTGCTTCGTACCTTCTTCAATAATGGATCCTGTGATTGTGACTGTTTTTTGCTGTGCATACACTTGTGTAGACAAGAAAAATAGAATCATCAATAAAAAGTATCGTTTCAATTTCATATTGTTACTATTTATACTTTTATAATATCATCAAAACATACTTATAGACGAAAATCCTATTGGAAAGTTTAATTGATCCGGAGGTAATTTTTATTTATTAACAGAAACTGTTGCAGAATCATCTACGTTGGAACTTATGTTTTCGGATTGATTTTTGTAACGCCTTTAATATGTCGAGGGCAATGCATTATAATAAATGATCCATTGGTGGAATTAGTGCATAAACAAATGGCTGATATATTGTATTTGTTTATTGTACTATTGAACTCTTTTGTATATATAATAGAATAAGTTTCAGCAAATGTAAAGATATATTTCTGTAAATCTCCCCATATTTCTATCGTCCCATATAATATGGAACGACCGTTCCATATTATATGAATCGACTGTCTCACATATATGAATCGATCGTTCCACATATATGAGACGATAAATGAGTGAGCACAAACAGAAAGATTCTTCCGGACTCGTGCAAAAATTCTTCTACAGAAAATATAAAACAAGTCGTGAATGAGATTTGAAAAGGGATAGTTTTAAAAACAATTTTTTCAAGGGAAAATGTGATTCTTAACACACCTATTTATCCGTTGAATTTAATTCTGCCAACGTGTAAGTCTGATTATTTCTTGATTGCATCAATCCCCCAATAGTAATTTTTCATGTCTTTATTAAAGAAAGGGCCGGCTAAATCGGTTAGCCAGCCCTCTTTTTAGCTATGTTGAAACATTTGTGGCGATTTATATTGCTTTACTGTCTTCTTCTTCTTTATACCAGGATGCGTACATATGATAGTTGCGGGCGATTTTTTGATTAATTTCTTTCGCCTCTTCGGGGTCTACTTTCTTAACAAACTTTGCAGGAACGCCGGCGTATATACTCCCTGGTTCAACTTGTGTTTTGCTAAGCACAACTGAACCAGCGGCTACAATAGCTCCTTCGCCTACTACGGCATGATCCAAAACGACTGCCCCCATACCTATCAAAGCACCTTTGCAAATTTTTGCTCCGTGAATAGTCACATTATGACCTATTGATACATCATTCTCAATTTCAATGGTCGATTTTTCGTATAGCGTATGAAGCACTGAGCCATCTTGAATATTTACCCCGTTGCCTATGCGAATGGAATTGACGTCACCACGTAGTACGGTTCCGAACCAGATGCTACAGTCTTCACCAATTTCAACATCGCCGATGATGGTTGCATTGTCTGCCAGGAATGTGTTTGCACCAATTTTGGGCGTAAAGCCTCTTACTGATTTGATTAATGCCATATTGTTTTTGTGTGTAATTAAATTTCTGTTGTTTTTTCTTTCAACCATGCTTTCTCTTCGTCGGACAGGTATGGGCTGAGTTTTTCATATACGGTCTGATGATAACGATTCAGCCAGGCATGTTCACGTTCGGATAACATTGAAACGACCACCAGACTAGTATCAATATAGCAAAGTGTCAGCGTTTCAAAACTGAGGAACTTACCATATTCCGTTTCACTGTCTTCACGAATCAGCACCATGTTTTCGGTTCGTATGCCATATTCGCCAGTGCGATACATTGCCGGTTCATCGCTCATTACCATTCCGGCTTTTAGAATTACAGGATTTTCTTCCATGCGGATGCTTTGGGGACCTTCGTGTACGTTCAGACAGTGTCCAATACCGTGGCAAGTGCCGTGAAGATAGTTGATTCCTGCATCCCACAGCGCTTTACGGGCGAATACATCTAATAAGCAACCGCGGATTCCCGCTGGAAATTTGCATTTGGCGATACCTATAGTACCTTTTAGTGCACGCGTGAAATCTTTACGCATCTGCTCTGTCGGTTTACAGAGGGCGATGGTACGAGTAATATCGGTAGTACCGTCCATATATTGAGCGCCCGAATCGAGAAGATACAAGCTGTGTGGCTCCAGTGGAATATCTGTCTCGGGCGTTGGAGCATAATGGACGATGGCCCCGTGAGCACCATAGCTCGAGATACTTGCGAAACTGTCCATAACGTAAAGGGGCTGTTCTGCACGTAGGGTTGACAGTTTATGGCTTGCACTCAGTTCGGTGACGGTGGAACCAGCTTTCATTTGTTGTTCCAGCCAAAAGTAAAATTTTGTCAGGGCGATGCCGTCTTTCAAAACGGCGTTGCGGAAACCTTTAATTTCGGTAGCGTTTTTTATACTTTTCAAATGGTTAGCCGGCGAGATACCTTCAATTACTTTTGCGTCTTTAGGCAGGGCATTGTAAATAGCAACATTTGTGCGACTGCTGTCAAGGAATACAGTGGTATTTTCCGGCAGGCGTGACAAGTAGGTATAAATCATAGAATAGTCGGCGAGCGTTACCCCTTCTTTCTTTAGGTGGCCGGCAGCTTCGGCAGTTAACTTTTTGGGGTCGATAAATAGTACACTTTCTTTTTCAGAAATGAAGGCATAGCTGACAATAACCGGGTTGTATGTCACATCCGTACCACGAATATTAAATGTCCATGCCACTTCGTCCAAAGCCGATAGTACGGTACAGTCGGCACCAACCCGGTGAAGCATATTATTGATTTCATCGAGTTTGCTTTTGGTCGATTTTCCGCTTAGTTCGACAGGCATTTCAAACAAATGACCTTTAGGAATAGCAGGACGGTCTTTCCATATTGGATCAATCAGACTGGCATCGGTTCTTAGACTGATATTTTTTTCGCCGAGCGTTTTTGCTAGCGAATGGGCATCACAGGCGCTGTAGGTTTCGCCATTCAGACCAACGATAGATCCTTCTTTGAGCTCGTTCTTAAGGAATTCGGGAATCGAAGGCGTGCCGGGCAACATTAGTTTGTATAGATCTATGCCGCTCCCTTTTAGTTGAATATCGGCTTGTAAAAAATAGCGTGAATCAGTCCATAAGCCGGCTTTGTCATTTGTAACGACTACGATACCCATAGAACCGGTGAACCCCGAGATCCAAACACGATACTTCCAGCATTCGGCCGGATATTCGCTCATATGAGGATCTGAAGTCGGGATGATGTAAGCATCAATCTTTTCTTTTGCCATCTCTTCGCGCAGAGATGAAATCCTTTCTGAAATATTTGTTTTCATTGCAATTTTATTTAGTCAACGTTGTTGTGCAAAAGTAATCAAAAAGATTATTCTGTGGAAGATTAATCCGATAAAAGGCTTTTTGTAATAAAGAAAAGTATAATTTTGCATAAAACAGGAATTTGAATTCAGACCAGTGTAATGGAATTTTAAGTATCCTAACCGATGGAATGGTGTTATTATTATGTAATATGTATAGTAAAATTACCGATATAAAGACAGTTTGCCTTAATAAAGAAGGTGATGCCGTTATTATTTTAGATCAAACCCGTCTTCCGGGTGAAGAAATGTATCTTTCTTTGTCTTCTGCTGAGGATTTGTATAATGCCATAAAACGGTTAAAAGTACGTGGAGCTCCGGCTATTGGGATTGCCGCAGCATATGGATTGTATGTATTTAGCCGACAGATAAAAGCAAATAGTTATATCGATTTTTATCATTCTTTTAAGGGAATAGAGGATTATCTGGCAAAGGCGCGTCCTACAGCTGTCAATTTGCAGGCGGCATTAGATCGAATGGATCGCGTAGTTACGGCGAATGCTTCGGCAACGTTACCTGCTATACAAAATTTGTTACGTAAAGAGGCCGAGCTTATACGCGAGGAAGATGCTGCAGCCTGTCATCGTATTGGTGAATTAGGACTTTCTTTGTTGCGTCCTGGAATGGGCTTACTTACGCATTGTAATGCCGGTCATCTGGCTGTATCCGAGTATGGAACGGCACTGGCTCCGATATATCTGGGAGAGGCGCGAGGCTACCACTTTAAAGTTTTTGCCGATGAAACCCGCCCGCTGCTACAGGGTGCCCGCTTGACCGCTTACGAATTGCATAAATCCGGCATAGACGTGACGCTTATTTGCGACAATATGGCCTCCTTCGTGATGAAAAAGGGATGGATACAGGCGGTTGTGGTCGGTTGCGACCGTGTAGCTGCCAACGGAGATGTTGCAAACAAGATAGGTACTTCAGGTGTTGCTATATTAGCCCGTCATTATGGTATTCCTTTTTATGTCCTGGGCCCTACATCCACCATCGATACCGATTGCCCCAACGGCGACTCTATTATTATAGAAGAACGTAACCCTGATGAAATCACAGAGATGTGGTATGCTTGTCGAATGGCTCCCAAAGGCGTAAAAGCATACAATCCAGCTTTCGATATAACTCCTCACGAACTTATCACGGCAATAGTAACGGAAAAAAGGATCGTTTATCCACCGTTTGACAGACTTGTGTAAATAATATTAATTTTATTTTTCTATTCATTGTATTTAGTAATTTTGAGAGCTAATAAATATAATCACAGTATATTATGAAAAAGATGTATTAATTACAGCTTTGATTTTGTATATTTGCTGTGAGGACATACAATAGTATAATTGAGAACAAGTTTTGGAATTTGCATTGGTTAATATAGAGCCGTTAGCTAATAATGTCCCGGATGGGAGGTAATAGTAATTAAGTCCCTGATTATAAGTTTAATTCTGTAGTTACGTTTTAAATGATTATATGAAGCATATTGTATTTTTACTATTAGTGATTGAACTATTCTCTTGTAAAGGAGAAAGGTCAGAATTGTTGACTTTGCCGCATTCAATAGAACTTACACCTATCGAATATACTGAGGATCCGGTTATAAAAAACCCGTGGGGAATGAAACAGATTGAGCGCAAGTTGTTGTTGTTTAATGTGAACGGTGGAGATTGTGTAATAAATGTAATGGATATTGAAAGCGGCAAAATAGTGAAAAAATGGGGAGCATACGGAAATGGGCCTGGGGAGTTTTCAGTATCATTATATTGGGGCAGTCATGATGATAAACATATTTTTTTCTTATTTGATCCAAATATGTCTTTGCTGCGAGAGTATTCTTGGTCTATGGACAGCGATGAAATAAACTTTTCATTAATTCGTGAAATTCCTTATGGATCAAAGGATGGTGTACAAATTCAATTTGGAAGAAGATTGGCTAGTGGAAGTTACGCTGCGTATGCAAATTATGGAATAGGCAAACCTATTTTGATTTTAAACAGTGAATTGAAAGTGTTGTCTAATATCGGAGACTTTCCTGACGATATGCATAAGTCTACAATCATGTTCAGTTTTGAAGGACGTTTGGAAGCATATAAAAATAAGTTTGTATATGCGATGACTAATTTAGGATATTTGGCGTGCTATGAGCAGTTATCAGATGGTAGTGTAAAACAAAATTGGGCAGATTATATGCAGAAACCTGTTTATAATGCTGATGAATTGGATCGTAAGCTACTTAAGCTTGGTTTTTTCTCGGTTACAATGAATGATAAATATATTTTTGCGACATATAGTGGAGTATTGGATTCTCAGGAGCAAAGACAAAATAGCGGAATCAGTCCGGAAAATATTCTGATGTTTGATTATCAAGGACATTTATTGAAAAATTTTCATACAAAAGGAAAACGTTTAGGACAAATTACACTGTCAGAAGATGGTAATACACTTTATGCAGCAACGCTCTATCCACAAATTAGCATTGTTCGCTATAATATCAGTCCTTATGTAAAATGAATATACTCAAACTTTATTTGTATGCTAAAGATGTAATTTTTGTTTTGAGCTACAAAAGGATAGCATTATGGCAAAGAAACACTCTTGTATGCAGTACTAGAAAAAAATATTTATCGAAAGTTTTGCTAATCCCGAAACAATCAGTAATTTTGCTGCCCAATTTGTAGATATAACTAATAAACAAAATAAAGAAATTAAATTATGATCGTAGTTCCATTAAAAGAAGGCGAGAACATTGAAAAGGCGCTGAAGAAATTTAAAAGGAAGTTTGAGAAAACAGGTATTGTAAAAGAGTTGAGAAGCCGTCAGGCATTTGAAAAGCCTTCTGTAGAGAAGAGAAAACAACAGATGCATGCCGTTTATGTTCAACATTTGCAGGAGGCTGAAGAATAATTCTTGTAAATTCTTCCTGCTAAATTTGTTTTATTGAATTCTTCTTATTATTTTCGTTGCAGAAAAAAGTGATGCAACGTGAATATGCTTATAAATTCTTTTTTAGATTATCTCCGTTTCGAAAGAAACTATTCTGAAAATACGGTTTTAGCTTATGCTAAAGACTTACATCAGTTTGAGGATTTTGTAAAAGAGAAAAAAGAAGGTATATTTATTCCGGAAGAAGTTGATTTGGATATTGTCCGGAATTGGATAATATTTTTATTAGACGAGAAAATGTCGCCTCTATCAGTCAACCGGAAACTCAGTTCTTTGAAATCCTTTTTTAAATTCCTTATGAAACGGGAAGTGATTTCGACAAACCCATTGTGGAAAGTAGTCGGTCCGAAAACAAAAAAGCCATTACCTTATTTTATAAAGGATAAAGATATGGAAATTTTGTTGGACGACGATGAGTTTGGCAATGATTTTGAAGGAATTAGGAACCATTTAATGCTTGAGATGCTTTATGATACCGGTATGCGTAGATCTGAATTAATAGGACTACACGATACTGATGTAGATTGTAATTCTATGCAGATCAAAGTTACAGGGAAGCGCAATAAGCAACGGTTGATTCCTTTCGCTGAAGGATTAAGAAGAATGATTGTTGCATATCTTGAAGTCCGAAATCATGATGTAGGTTCTGCCAGTGGCTGGTTTTTTGTAAGGCAAGATGGTCGGCAATTGTCCGCTTCTATACTTTATTATGTGGTAAAGAATGTACTGTCTGCGATACCTACGTTGGGAAAGCGAAGTCCCCATGTTTTAAGACATTCATTTGCAACGAGTATGTTGAATAATGGAGCAGAGTTGAATGCTGTGAAGGAGTTACTTGGACATAGCAGTTTGGCTTCAACCGGCATTTATACGCATACAACCTTTGAGGAATTAAAAAAAGTTTATCATGCTCATCCAAGAGCACAAAAAGAAGGAGGTTAATTATGGAAATGAGGATTCAATCTATCCATTTTGACGCTACCGCACAGTTGGAAGCGTTCATTCAGAAGAAAGTTTCAAAGTTGGAACAGTATTTCGACGGGATTCTGAAAGCGGAAGTTGTTTTGAAAGTTGTAAAACCAGAGACAAGTAAAAATAAAGATGCAAGTATCCGTTTGTTAATAAAGAATGGTGATTGTTTTGCTGAGAAGGTAAGCGATTCTTTTGAAGAGTCAATAGATGGATGTGTGGAAGCTTTAGAAAAACAGTTGGTTAAATTCAAAGAAAAAATAAGATCAAAGAAGGCTGCTACTACTTTTGCGGGTAAAGAGAAAGGTGATTCAGTAGAGGAGAGAGTATCTGAATGAGTTAATCTGTCTTTTGACATAAAAAGTCTAAGTAGAATAAAAAAAATAGCAGATAAATTTGGTATCTAAGAAATAATATCTAAATTTGCAGCCGTTTCGGCAATATGTTGAAACGGCTGTTTTATGGAGATAGAATAGTAATGCCTCTTTAGCTCAGTTGGCCAGAGCACGTGATTTGTAATCTCGGGGTCGTTGGTTCGAATCCGACAAGAGGCTCAAACGATGTAAGTACTATTCCCCGGAGGGGGTAAGTGAATTATTTTTTAAGGGCAGTTACCAGAGTGGCCAAATGGGGCTGACTGTAACTCAGCTGGCTTACGCCTTCGGTGGTTCGAATCCATCACTGCCCACTGCAATTGATAATAGATAGAGTTTCTACTATTGGAGATTAAATTGCGGAAGTAGCTCAGTCGATAGAGCATTAGCCTTCCAAGCTGAGGGTCGCGGGTTTGAGTCCCGTCTTCCGCTCTTTTTTATGTTGCCTGTGTAGCTCAGCGGTAGAGCACTTCCTTGGTAAGGAAGAGGTCCCGAGTTCAAGTCTCGGCACCGGCTCGTTTTAAAATATAGACATGATCATTAATCAAATAAAGAACAATTAAGTTATGGCAAAAGAGAAATTTGAGAGGACTAAACCACATGTCAACATTGGTACGATTGGACACGTTGACCATGGTAAGACAACCTTGACCGCTGCTATTACTAAGGTTTTAGCAGAAAGGGGTTTCAGTAAATCAGATGAGATCAAGACTTTTGATCAAATCGATAATGCTCCTGAGGAGAAAGAGAGAGGTATTACCATTAATACTGCTCACGTAGAGTATGAGACATCAAAACGTCATTATGCTCACGTAGACTGTCCGGGGCATGCCGATTATGTTAAAAACATGGTAACTGGTGCAGCTCAGATGGATGGTGCAATTATCGTTGTTGCTGCTACAGATGGTCCTATGCCTCAGACGCGTGAACATATTTTGTTGGCTCGTCAGGTAAACGTTCCGAAATTGGTTGTCTTCATGAATAAGTGCGACATGGTAGACGATGAAGAGATGTTGGAACTTGTAGAAATGGAAATGCGTGAATTGCTTACTTTCTACGGCTTTGATGGCGATAATACTCCTATTATTCGTGGTTCGGCACTCGGCGCTTTGAATGGCGATCCGAAGTGGGAAGATAAAGTGATGGAATTGATGGACGCCGTTGATGAATGGATTCCACTGCCTCCGCGTGAAATTGATAAGCCATTCTTGATGCCGGTTGAAGACGTGTTCTCTATCACGGGTCGTGGTACTGTAGCAACAGGTCGTATTGAAACGGGTATTGTAAAGGTTGGTGATGAAGTTCAGATCATTGGCTTGGGTGCAGAAGGTAAAAAATCAGTTGTTACGGGTGTAGAAATGTTCCGTAAGATTCTTGATGAAGGTGAAGCTGGTGATAACGTTGGTCTTTTACTTCGTGGTATTGATAAAGATGAAGTTAAGCGTGGTATGGTTCTTTGCCATCCGGGGCAGATTAAACCTCATTCTCACTTTAAGGCTTCTGTCTATATTTTGAAAAAAGAAGAAGGTGGTCGTCATACTCCTTTCCATAATCACTATCGTCCACAGTTCTATATCCGTACAATGGATGTTACGGGAGAAATTACTCTCCCAGAGGGAACTGAAATGGTAATGCCGGGTGATAATGTAACTATCGATGTCGATTTGATTTATCCGGTAGCTTGTAATACTGGTCTGCGTTTTGCTATACGTGAAGGTGGCCGTACAGTAGGTGCTGGACAGATTACAGAATTGGAAAATTAATTATTAGTTAGAAAATAGGATTAACCAGTCCTTTAATGTGGACTGGTTATTTTACGGAAGTAGCTCAGTTCGGTAGAGCACTGGTCTCCAAAACCAGGTGTCGGGAGTTCGAGTCTCTCCTTCCGTGCAAGAAAATCTATAGATTCAATGAAAAAGATAGTTACTTACATAAAGGAATGTTATAACGAACTTGTGTATAAGGTTTCTTGGCCTACAAGAACAGAGCTTTCCAATAGTGCTGTGGTTGTTTTGTTTGCTTCCCTGATAATTGCAGCAATAGTCTTTGTTATTGATATGGGCTTTGAGGGTGTGATTCGCTTCATCTACTCAAAAATCTTTTAATCAACTACAGATATGTCCGATGTTGAAAAAAAATTCTATGTTTTACGAGCTATAAGTGGCAAGGAAAATAAAGTAAAGGAATATCTTGACGCTGAAATAAAGAATTCAACTTTAGGTGAACATGTTTCACAAGTCCTCATTCCTACTGAAAAAACCTTTACCGTGCGTAATGGCAAAAAAGTAATGAAAGAGAGATCTTATTTGCCAGGTTATGTATTGGTTGAAGCTGTTTTGACAGCTGAAGTTATTTATCGATTAAGTAATGCTCCTAACGTAATTGGTTTTTTGGGAGGTTCTGAAAATCCGGCTCCTTTGCGTTCAGCAGAAGTCTCTCGTATTTTGGGTACGGCTGATGATTTGCATGAGCAAGGTGAAGGTTCTGATATTCAGTATTACGTTGGTGAAAATGTAAAAATAACCTTTGGACCTTTTAGTGGATTTACGGGCGTTATTGAGGAGGTAAATACAGAAAAGAAGAAACTCAAAGTAATGGTGAAAGTTTTCGGACGTAAAACGCCGTTGGAATTGGGTTATATGCAAGTAGAGAAAGAGTAATACTTTGGTTACGCAAAGTTTTTCTTTCAGTTATATGTTTTATATATTTAATAAAGTTAGAAACAATGGCTAAAGAAGTTGCTGGACAAATCAAATTGCAAATTAAAGGAGGAGCCGCAAACCCTTCTCCTCCCGTAGGACCGGCTTTAGGTTCTAAGGGTATTAATATTATGGAGTTTTGCAAGCAATTTAATGCCAAAACCCAAGACAAAGGCGGTAAGATATTGCCAGTAGTAATTACATACTATAGTGATAAATCTTTCGACTTTGTTGTTAAGACCCCTCCTGTAGCTATTCAATTATTGGAAGCTTCAAAACAGAAGAGTGGTTCTGCTGAGCCTAATCGTAAGAAGGTTGCTGAAATCTCCTGGGATCAGGTGAAAACTATTGCAGAAGACAAATTGGTCGATTTAAATTGCTTCACAGTTGATTCTGCTATGAAAATGGTAGCAGGAACGGCTAGAAGTATGGGTATTACCGTTAAGGGAAAGTTTCCGGAAAATAATTAATAAACTTCAATTGAGATGAGTAAACTTACAAAAAATCAAAAGTTGTCTGTTGGCAAAATTGAAGCAGGGAAACTCTACACGTTAAGCGAAGCATCTGCTTTGGTGAAGGATATATCTACAACCAAATTTGACGCTTCTGTAGATGTGGATGTCCGCTTAGGTATTGATCCTCGTAAATCGAATCAAATGGTTAGAGGTGTAGTTTCACTGCCTCATGGAACCGGTAAGAAGGTCAGGGTTCTCGCATTATGTACACCAGAGAAGGAAGAAGAAGCAAAAGCTGCTGGCGCTGACTTCGTTGGTTTAAATGAGTATATTGATAAAATTAAAGGAGGTTGGACTGATGTTGATGTAATTATTACAATGCCTTCTATTATGGGTAAGATTGGTGCTTTGGGTAGAGTGCTAGGCCCTCGCGGTTTAATGCCTAATCCAAAGAGTGGAACCGTTACCAATGAAATAGGTGATGCAGTAAGAGAAGTTAAACAAGGAAAGATTGACTTTAAGGTCGATAAAGCTGGTATCGTACATACTTCAGTTGGTAAAGTTTCTTTTACCGCTGAGCAAATATATGGTAATGCCAAAGAATTTATTATGACTCTTGTAAAACTTAAGCCGTCAACGGCTAAAGGAGCTTATATCAAGAGTATTTATCTTTCGAGTACGATGAGTGCAGGAATTAAAATTGATCCTAAATCAATTGAGGACTAATAAAATAATTGGACGATGAAAAAGGAAGATAAAGGCATCATAATAGAAAAGTTGGCTGAAACTGTTAAAGCATATTCGCATTTTTACTTGGCTAATATTGAAGCATTAAATGCTGAGCAAACAAGCCAGTTAAGAAGAGCGTGCTTTAAGCAGGAAATTAAAATGGTTGTTGTAAAGAACAGCTTGCTTAAAAAAGCTTTGGAAAATGTAGAGGGTGATTATTCACAACTGCATTGTGCTTTAAAAGGAAGTACCGCTGTATTATTTTCTCAGACGGCTAACGCACCTGCACGTCTGTTGAAAGACTTTACCAAAGGAAAAGCAGACGTTAAGCCTCAATTGAAAGCTGCCTATGTACAGGAAAGCTTCTATATTGGAGCAGAAAATCTCGATGCTTTGGTAAGCATAAAGAGCAAGGAAGAACTTATTGCTGATGTTATTGCAATGTTGCAATCTCCGGCAAAGAATGTTATTTCAGCTCTTCAATCGTCAGGGCAAACAATCCATGGTCTGTTGAAGACTTTGGAAGAAAGATAATTTAAATTTTAAAGATAAACAAACATTAAATTCATACAAAAATGGCAGATTTGAAAGCTTTTGCAGAACAATTAGTAAGCCTGACAGTCAAAGAAGTTAGCGAATTGGCAAAGATCTTGAAGGATGAATATGGTATTGAACCGGCTGCTGCAGCTATTGCTGTTGCAGGTCCTGCTGCAGGTGCTGAGGCAGCTGTAGAAGAAAAAACTTCTTTTGACGTAATTTTAAAATCACCGGGTGCAAGTAAATTGGCAGTCGTAAAATTAGTTAAAGAATTAACAGGTCTTGGATTGAAAGAAGCTAAAGATTTAGTCGATGGTGCTCCAAGTAAAGTTAAGGAAGGCGTAGCTAAGGCTGACGCTGAAGATTTGAAGAAACGTTTGGAAGAGGCTGGAGCTGAAGTTGAGCTTAAATAGTATTTATAGCCTGTTAATCAGGTAATTTGGTTAAGAGTCTTCTTAGAAGAAGATTCTTAACCTTTTTGTGTCTATTATTTATATAAGTTCAATAAATTCCTTACCAGATGTCTTCAATAACTGAAAACCAAAGAGTTAATTTTGCTTCGATTAAAAATCAAATTCCGTATCCGGACTTTCTCGAAGTGCAATTGAAATCTTTCCAAGATTTCCTTCAACTTGATACACCTCCAGAGAAGCGAAAGAATGAAGGATTGTACAAAGTTTTTGCCGAGAATTTTCCAATAGCAGATACACGGAATAATTTTGTATTGGAGTTTTTAGATTATTATATTGATCCACCGCGCTACAGTATAGATGAGTGTATAGCGCGAGGATTAACATATAGCGTTCCTTTAAAGGCTAAATTAAAATTGTATTGTACAGATCCTGATCATGAAGATTTTGATACTGTAATTCAAGATGTGTATTTGGGCCCTATTCCTTATATGACGGAACGAGGAACTTTCGTCATTAATGGTGCGGAACGAGTTGTGGTTTCTCAATTGCACCGTTCGCCTGGTGTGTTTTTCGGACAAAGTACGCATGCTAATGGAACGAAGTTGTATTCTGCTCGTATTATTCCTTTTAAGGGATCGTGGATCGAGTTCGCTACAGATATTAATAATGTGATGTATGCGTACATCGACCGTAAGAAGAAATTGCCGGTAACAACCCTTTTAAGAGCTATCGGTTATGAGAGTGATAAAGACATCCTTGAAATCTTTAATCTAGCAGAGGAAGTAAAAGTAACTAAAGCTAGTTTGAAAAAATATATCGGTCGCAAATTAGCTGCCCGTGTTTTAAAAACGTGGGTGGAAGATTTTGTGGATGAAGATACAGGTGAGGTTGTCTCTATTGAACGGAATGATGTCATTGTTGACCGTGAATCGGTTCTTGATAATGATAACATTGATGCTATTTTGGAGTCGGGAACTCAAAATATTTTATTGCATAGAGAAGATCAGAACTTGTCGGACTATGCCATTATATATAACACATTACAGAAAGATCCGAGTAATTCAGAGAAAGAGGCTGTTTTATATATTTATCGCCAACTTCGAAATGCAGAACCTGCTGATGAAGCAAGTGCACGAGAAGTGATTCAGAATTTGTTTTTCTCTGAAAAGCGATATGATTTGGGTGATGTAGGTCGTTTTAGAATCAATAGAAAGCTTAATCTTTCTATTAGTGAAGATACCAAGGTATTAACTAAAGAAGATATAATTGAAATCATTAAATATCTGATACAACTTATTAATTCTAAAGCTGTTGTTGATGATATTGATCATTTGAGTAATCGTCGCGTTCGTACAGTTGGGGAACAATTGTATAATCAATTTGGAATAGGTTTGGCTCGTATGTCTAGAACCGTTCGTGAACGCATGAATGTTCGGGATAATGAAGTCTTCACGCCTATTGATTTGATTAATGCAAAAACTATTTCTTCTGTTGTAAATTCTTTTTTTGGAACAAATGCATTATCACAGTTCATGGATCAAACTAATCCATTGGCTGAGATTACGCATAAGCGTCGTTTGTCTGCATTAGGACCAGGTGGTTTGTCTCGCGAACGTGCAGGGTTTGAAGTGCGAGATGTGCATTATACACATTATGGGCGCTTGTGTCCGATCGAGACTCCAGAAGGTCCGAATATTGGTTTGATTTCGTCTTTGTGCATATATGCAAAAATCAACGATTTAGGTTTTATTTCTACTCCTTATCGGAAAGTGAAAGAAGGTATAGTTGATTTTTCGTCTGAAGGATTGAGCTATTATACAGCCGAAGAAGAAGAAGAGATGACAATTGCTCAGGGAAATGCCCCGCTAGACAATGATGGACGCTTTATTAATGACAATATTAAGGCTCGTTTTGAGGCTGATTTCCCAGTGGTGTCTCCTAAAGATGTTGACTTGATGGATGTTTCACCACAGCAAATAGCTTCTATTGCTGCTGCCTTAATTCCATTTTTGGAACATGATGATGCTAACCGAGCATTGATGGGGTCAAACATGATGCGTCAGGCAGTTCCATTGCTGCGTCCGGAAGCACCTATTGTGGGTACGGGGATAGAAGGGCAGGTCGCTCGTGATTCTCGTACACAAATTGCTGCACAAAGGGCCGGAGAGGTTGTATTTGTTGACGCTACTTGTATTAAAGTAAAATATAGTAGAACGACTGATGAAGACTTTGTTAGTTTTGATGATTCAGTTGTTACATATAATATTCCGAAATGGAGAAAAACTAACCAAAGTACGACTGTCGATTTACGCCCGATTTGTCATCGTGGACAACATGTTGAAGCAGGGGATATTTTAACAGAAGGGTATGCTACTCAAAATGGCGAGTTAGCATTGGGTAGAAATGTGAAAGTAGCTTATATGCCATGGAAGGGCTATAACTATGAGGATGCTATCGTTCTGAATGAAAGAATGGTGCGTGAAGACTTTTTTACTTCCGTCCATGTTGATGAGTATATTCTAGAAGTTCGCGAGACCAAGCGCGGCATGGAAGAATTAACATCGGATATTCCTAATGTTAGTGAGGATGCAACAAAAGATTTGGATGAAAGAGGTATTGTACGTGTTGGTGCTCATATTGAACCAGGGGATATTTTAATTGGAAAAATTACACCTAAGGGAGAATCTGATCCGTCTCCAGAAGAAAAGCTTCTTCGTGCAATTTTTGGTGATAAGGCGGGTGATGTGAAAGATGCCTCTTTAAAAGCTACTCCTTCTTTGCGCGGTGTTGTTATTGGAACAGCATTGTTCTCAAAGGCTATTAAAAAACGTAAGTCAAAGTTGGCTGATAAAGCTATACTACCAAAATTAGATGAGGAATTTGAAACAAGAATGTCCGACCTGAAAACGTTATTGGTAGAAAAACTATTAACTCTGACTGAAGGTAAGCTTTCTCAAGGTGTTAAAGATTATATGAATACCGATGTGATTGCTAAAGGGGCAAGGTTTACTCGTGAAGAGCTGGAAAAATTGGATTATGATTCGATTCAAGTAAGTAAATGGACAGCTGATGCTGATAAGAATGAACTTATTAAGCTGGTTGTTTTGAACTATTTGAAGAAGTATAAGGAGTTAGACGCAGAGTTGAAACGTAAAAAGTATGATATTACGATCGGAGATGAATTGCCTACTGGTATTGTTCAGATGGCAAAAGTCTACATCGCAAAGAAGCGTAAGATTCAAGTGGGCGATAAAATGGCCGGGCGTCATGGAAATAAAGGTATTGTATCAAAGATTGTTCGTCAGGAAGATATGCCATTTTTAGCTGATGGAACTCCTGTAGATATTTGTTTAAATCCGCTAGGTGTTCCTTCTCGTATGAATTTAGGGCAGATTTTTGAAGCTGTTTTAGGTTGGGCAGGACGTACAATGGATGTAAAGTTCTCTACACCTATTTTTGATGGAGCAACAATTGATGATATGAATGGGTGGACAGATAAAGCGGGATTGCCACGTTATGGTAAAACCTATTTGTATGATGGTGGTACTGGTGAGCGTTTTGATCAGCCAGCTACAGTTGGTGTTACCTATTTCTTGAAATTAGGACATATGGTTGATGATAAAATGCATGCTCGTTCAATAGGCCCGTATTCTCTTATTACACAGCAGCCACTTGGTGGTAAGGCACAGTTTGGTGGTCAGCGTTTTGGAGAGATGGAGGTCTGGGCATTGGAAGCTTTTGGTGCATCACATGTTTTACAAGAGATTCTTACGATTAAGTCTGATGATGTTGTCGGCCGTTCAAAAGCTTATGAAGCAATTGTTAAAGGAGAACCAATGCCTCAACCTGGCATTCCTGAATCTTTGAATGTATTGCTTCATGAATTGAGAGGTCTGGGCTTAAGTTTGACTTTGGATTAATTTCAATAATAATAAGCTGTTAAGTGTATACTTATCTGCTTTATATATAACTCTTTATAAATAAATAATATGGCTTTTAGAAAAGAAAACAAGATAAAGAGTAACTTTTCAAAGATAACTATCGGTTTAGCATCACCCGAAGAGATTCTAGAAAATTCTTATGGTGAGGTTTTAAAACCTGAAACGATTAATTATCGTACATACAAACCTGAACGCGACGGTCTTTTTTGCGAACGCATTTTTGGTCCTATAAAGGATTATGAATGTCATTGTGGAAAGTACAAGCGTATTCGTTATAAAGGTATTGTTTGTGATCGTTGTGGTGTGGAAGTTACAGAGAAGAAAGTACGCCGTGAGAGAATGGGGCATATCCATCTGGTGGTTCCTGTAGCTCATATTTGGTATTTTCGTTCCCTGCCTAATAAAATTGGGTATTTGTTAGGGCTACCTACAAAAAAATTGGATTCTATTATCTATTATGAGCGGTATGTAGTCATACAAAATGGGTGCGTAGATACTGTTGCTAATTTGGATTTACTTTCTGAAGAAGAATATCTCCAGATTCTGGATAATCTTCCAAAAGAGAATCAAGCTTTGGAAGATACAGATCCAAATAAGTTTATTGCAAAAATTGGAGCTGAAGCCGTATATGATTTGTTAGCTCGTTTGGATCTTGATTCGTTATCATATGAATTGCGCCACAGAGCAAGCACGGATAGTTCGCAACAACGTAAAAATGAAGCGTTAAAACGCTTGCAGGTTGTAGAATCTTTTAGGGCTTCTAGAGGGAAAAATAAACCGGAATGGATGATTATGAAGGTTATTCCGGTTATTCCTCCGGAGTTACGTCCGTTGGTTCCTTTGGATGGTGGTCGTTTTGCAACGTCAGATTTGAATGATTTATATCGAAGAGTGATTATTCGTAATAATCGTTTGAAACGATTAATTGACATTAAGGCTCCAGAGGTTATTTTGCGTAATGAGAAACGCATGTTGCAAGAAGCGGTCGATTCATTGTTCGATAATTCTCGTAAATCAAGTGCTGTAAAAACAGATGCAAATCGTCCGCTGAAGTCTCTTTCTGACAGTTTAAAAGGTAAACAAGGACGTTTCCGTCAGAATCTTTTGGGTAAACGTGTTGACTATTCTGCTCGTTCTGTGATTGTAGTCGGTCCAGAATTGAAGATGAGTGAATGTGGGTTGCCAAAGGGGATGGCTGCTGAGTTGTATAAACCGTTTATTATTCGTAAACTTATTGAACGCGGTATAGTAAAAACTGTCAAATCTGCCAAGAAAATAGTTGACCGTAAGGAACCTGTAGTTTGGGATATATTGGAATATGTAATGAAAGGGCATCCGGTATTATTGAACCGTGCTCCTACGTTGCACCGTTTAGGAATACAGGCTTTTCAACCGAAGTTGATTGAAGGGAAGGCAATACAGTTACACCCACTTGCTTGTACTGCATTTAATGCTGACTTTGATGGAGACCAGATGGCTGTCCACTTACCCTTGGGCAATGAAGCTATTCTGGAAGCTCAACTTTTAATGTTGGCTTCTCAAAATATTTTGAATCCCGCAAACGGGGCTCCGATTACTGTTCCTTCTCAGGATATGGTATTAGGTCTATACTATATTACCAAGATTCGTAAAGGGACAAAGGGCGAAGGACTTGTATTCTATGGCCCGGAAGAAGCTACTATTGCATACAATGAAAAGAAAGTGGATATTCATGCATTAATAAAAGTGTATGTAAAGGATCGGGACGAGAAGGGCAATATTGTAAAGAAAATGATGGAAACTTCTGTTGGGCGATTGATGGTTAATGAATTTATTCCATCGGAAGTCGGTTATATTAATGAAGTTTTGGGGAAAAAGGCTTTACGTGATATTATCGGTAATGTAATTAAAGCTTGTGGTGTTTCTCGTACGGCTCAATTTCTTGATGATATTAAGAATTTGGGTTATTATATGGCCTTTAAAGGCGGTTTGTCTTTTAATTTGTCAGATGTTCTTATTCCACCGGAAAAGGAGGCTTTGGTTAAGGAAGGTTATGATGAAGTAGAACAGATTAAGGCAAATTATAACATGGGTTTCATTACAAATAATGAACGTTATAATCAAATCATTGATACTTGGACTCATATTAATAGTAAACTGTCAAATATTTTAATGAAGCAGTTGACAGAAGATAATGATGGATTCAATTCTGTATTTATGATGATGGATTCCGGCGCACGTGGTTCTAAAGAGCAGATTCGTCAGCTTTCTGGTATGCGTGGTTTGATGGCAAAGCCTCAAAAGAGTGGTGCTGAAGGTGGTCAAATTATAGAGAACCCGATTCTTGCCAATTTTAAGGAAGGCTTGTCTGTGCTGGAATATTTTATTTCTACTCATGGCGCCCGTAAAGGCTTAGCTGATACTGCATTAAAAACGGCTGATGCTGGTTATTTAACTCGTCGTTTGGTTGATGTATCTCATGATGTAATAGTTAATGAAGATGATTGTGGTACATTACGTGGACTTGTTTGTACTGAGTTAAAAAATAATGAAGAAATCATAGCTACGTTGTATGAGCGTATTTTGGGTCGTGTTTCAGTTCATGATATTATTCATCCTACAACAGGAGAAGTCATTGTTCGTGCAGGAGAAGAAATTCGTGAAGATGCCGCTCAGAAAATTCAGGATTCTCCAATAGAGAGCGTTGAAATTCGTTCTGTATTGACTTGTGAATCAAAGAAAGGCGTTTGTGCTAAATGCTATGGTCGTAATTTGGCAACGAACCAGATGGTTCAAGTTGGAGAGGTTGTCGGTGTAATCGCTGCTCAGTCTATCGGAGAACCAGGTACTCAGTTAACTTTGCGTACATTCCACGTCGGAGGTATTGCTGCAAATATTGCAACAGAAAATAGTGTAATATCAAAATATGATGGAATTCTTCAAATCGATGAACTTCGTTCGGTCGAAGTAGTTGAAGAAACAACGAAAAAGAAATATTTGGTTGTTGTTAGTCGCTTGGCCGAAATGCATATTGTTGATCCTAATACAAAGATTGTATTGTTGACTCATAATATCCCTTATGGTTCTAAATTATTCTTTAATAATGGAGATGTAGTGCATAAGGGTGATGTTTTGATAGAATGGGATCCATTTAATGCAGTTATTGTTTCAGAAGTTTCAGGTAAAATTCAATTCGAAAGTTTATTAGAGAATGTAACATACAAGGTAGAAAGTGATGAGACAACAGGTCTGAAGGAAAAAATTATCATTGAATCTAAAGATAAGACAAAAGCTCCGGCTGCACATATTATTGATGAAAATGGTAATTACTTGAAAAACTATTCTCTCCCATTGGGTGCCCATGTAGTTAAAGAAGACGGCGATTTGATTAAGGGTGGTGAAGTATTGGTGAAGATCCCTCGTGCTGTTGGTAAAGCAGGTGATATTACAGGTGGTCTTCCGCGAGTAACAGAATTATTTGAAGCGCGGAATCCATCAAATCCAGCTGTCGTATCCGAAATAGATGGTGAAGTCGGATTTGGTAAGATCAAACGTGGTAATCGAGAAATAACGGTTACATCGAAATTGGGCGAAGTGAAAAAATATATGGTTCCGTTATCAAAACAATTACTTGTACAGGAAAACGATTATATTCGTGCAGGTATGCCGCTTTCTGATGGGGCTATTACTCCTTCTGATATTTTGGCTATTAAGGGTCCGACGGCTGTTCAAGAGTATATCGTGAATGAGGTTCAGGACGTATATCGTTTGCAGGGGGTTAAGATAAATGATAAGCATTTTGAAGTAATCGTCCGTCAAATGATGCGTAAGGTTGAAGTCGTTGATCCGGGAGATACTCGTTTCTTGGAACAGCAGATTGTAGATAAGCTTGAGGTAATGGATGAGAACGACCGCATATGGGGCAAGAAAGTTGTTATGGATTCCGGCGATTCGCAAACATTGCAAGCGGGCCAAATTGTAACGGCTCGTAAGCTTAGAGATGAAAATAGTATGTTGAAACGCCGTGACTTGAAATTAGTTCAAGTTCGTGATGCTATTCCAGCAACTGCAAATCAAATTCTTCAGGGTATCACACGTGCTGCTTTACAAACGAATAGCTTCATGTCAGCCGCATCATTCCAGGAAACAACGAAAGTTCTTAATGAAGCTGCTATTAATGGTAAAGTTGATCGTTTGGAGGGATTAAAGGAAAATGTTATTTGTGGGCATTTGATTCCTGCCGGCACTGGTCAGCGAGATTTTGAAAAGTTGACTGTAGGAGCAAAAGATGAATTTGATCGAATCTTTGCAAATCGCAAGAACGTGGTCGATTTTAATGCAATGGACCGTAATGACGATAGCAAGGAGAAAGAATAAGATTAATTATTAATTATAATTGTAAGTATAAAAAGCTGTGTCATGCGTGGCACAGCTTTTTTTATTTGCGGTAAGTGTTCGGAATGTTTCATTTTGAAGTGATATATGCCAATATTCGCTATGCATAGCGATGAATTGTGGATGAAGAAATTCTTTTAATCCTAGTTCATGGACATAGGATTTATGTGTATATTTGTACTTAGTATAACAATAATAATATAGATATGGATAATAATAAACCAACAAATCAGATTCAGATCGAGTTGTCGGAAGAAATGGCCCAGGGTACATATGCCAACTTGGCTATTATTTCACATTCTACATCTGAATTTATTTTAGATTTTATAAGAGTGGTACCTGGTGCTCCAAAGGCTCAAGTAAAAAGTCGTGTGATTTTAACTCCGGATAATGCGAAACGTCTTCTATTTGCTTTGCAGGATAATATTTCGAAGTTTGAAGGGCAGACTGAAAATAAAACAGCGAACTTTGAAGATTTTGTTCCTCCGGTAGGAGGTGTTAAGGGGCAAGCTTAATTGGAATTCGGATAAATAAAAAAGAGCGACCTCTGAGAGGCGCTCTTTTTTATCTTGCCGTGTTTATTTAATTACTCAAATTTCTTGTTGAAGAAAATGTGTGCAATGTAGCCAATGATGATGACAACCAAGCCTGTAATTAAAACAGCATTTGATGCTCCTTCTTGAAAAGAAGGCACTGCTAAGATGATAACACCTATAAGGAGAATTATAACTCCTAAATTTTTCATTAATCCCTTCATGGTGATAGAGTTTATTTATATTCTTTTTCTACTGCAAATAAAGCAATAATAACCCGATTGCAAAAATATTTTACAATAAAAATGTTGAAACCATCAAAATTAGCTATTATATTTGCATATGATAAGCTATTATATGATGTTGCGTGTACTTTATATTATATATTTCTGGTTAATTGTAGTGCCGGTATTTCTTGTCATTACTATTTTAACTGCAGTTACAGTAATTGTTGGTTGCCTTTTGGGAGGGAAGAAATTTTTTGCTTACTATCCAGGGAAAATTTGGTCATGGCTGACATGTCATTTGGTGCTTTGTCCTGTAACAGTCAGAGGAAAAGAAAATATAGATAAGAAGATACCGTACGTGTTTGTTGCTAATCACCAAGGTGCTTTTGATATCTTTTTAATATACGGATTCTTAGGTGTCCCGATTAAATGGGTAATGAAAGCAGGAATAGGAAAAATTCCCTTTGTTGGTACTGCTTGTCGTTCCGCTGGTTTCATTTTTGTTGATAATACTTCTTCAAAGGCGGCTGCTCGAAGTGTGTTTGAAGCCGAACGCAACTTGCGCTCGGGGACTTCTGTAGTTATTTTTCCTGAAGGGTCTCGATCCCGAGACGGAAAATTGGCTCATTTTAAGAAAGGAGCTTATCAAATGGCTGTAGATCAGCATATGCAAATAATTCCCATAACAATTAATGGCCCCTTTAATGTGTTGCCTATAGGTTCTATAATGGTTCATAGGCATCCTATGGAACTGATTATTCATAAGCCTATTATCACAGAAGGCATGGATTCGTCTCACAAAACCTTGCAGGGATTGGCTGAGATAACGCAACAAATCATATACACAGACTTATGGGAAAAATATAGAAATTGAATCTTACCATAATTTGAGTATTCCTCTTTTACGGATGGTAATGCTTAATCCTAAATTTTTTGTATATAGAGAACCAGCGTCTGCTGCTATAGAACTGCCAAAGCTCCATCCATTTAGTTTGGGGTGATGGTATTGAATGTCCAGCAATCCTGCCACGCCTTGTTTATTGTCGAGTAAAGGAGCGGCAGCTCTTCCCCACGTATTCATCAACGTAAGTAGCAAACGATAAGATAGGTATTGATATATACTACCTTCCGCAGCAAAATGCCATCCACAAACACGATTATTTTCAAAACCCAGGGTTCCATTTCTATTGTATTCGGGTGAGAGAATCAAGGGTGAACCAAGGGCTCGGTTATAGTATGATGCGCCTGTTTGATATTCTCCGTTGTTGTAATAATCATCAGATCCGCCGCCAGGACCTTTATGTAAATTGTGATCGAATTCTATAAAGTGGAACGGGCCGCTTTGATTTCGAGTTTCAAGATGTTCAATAACAAATTTTTTAAACCAGCTAATTTTATGTAGATCCAATTGTAATCCCCATAAACCATCTTTTCCATTAACAAATATCATACCTGATTTGTCTTCAAAATAGTGCTGATGGTATGCTGAGATTTTCCAGTCAGGTTGCGTAAATGCAAGTTTGAAATCGTATGAGCCATAGTGATTCCCTAAAACATTTATTTGGTCGGATGCAGTGGCATTTTTTCCACCTTCGCTACCGCAAACAACTCTTAATAAGTCACTGATGGATTGAGGTTGTTTGCCTATTTGGGGATTGGTTGAGGTTCCCCCCCATTGTGCCCAATGCTGAACACCCATAGTTACAGAGAGTGGAAAATTGTTCTGTGTATCTTTAACCTGAACATAAAATGATTTGTGATGCCACAAGACATTTTTGTCGTATGTTTGTCTGTTTTTTGTGAAGTACTCCAGATAGTTTGTGTCAAAAGAGCGGCCGAAGGCAAAATCTCCTTTTATCTGCATCCACCCTTTTGTTCGAGGAACGAGTGTGAACTCGGGTATACTTAGATTGATTTCCGGTATCGGACGGGCGTTGGTAGACAAAACCATATCGCCGGAGCTCAAATTTTGATCCCATAAAGAGTGATAATTTTCTTTGCTGCCAATTGAAAGCAAAAGTTTTTTGTAACCTAATTCGGCGTATAGCTGTTGAATATAAATGTTTTTGTGGTCGTAACGCGGCATTGCTGCAACTAAATCCAACCCTGCATTCCATCTAAAATTCTTATTTATATCTTGTTGGTGAAATATTCCGGCATTGAGATATCCGCTGTTTGCTGTCAGAGGCACTTTCCCATAGCGATTACTTACCATCCAAAAAGGAGCATTTGAATTTCTTACGGAGAATAATGAATTGTCCAGCCAATAAGGTTTTTCTGTCCCTTTCGCTACAGACACAAAGGTCTCTATCCGATAGCTGGTTGTGTTTGCAACAGGGTTATTGTCCTGTGCGTAACATATTGCGCTTCCGGATGATAGAACTATAGCAGATAAAAATGATTGTACGAATTTCATTCACTTTCTATGTTTTTATTGACAAAGATACACAATAAACGACTATTTACTTCCTTCCTCCAGAAGAATGTGTTATTTGCCCAAGCCAACTGAAATAGGTATAGTAAACTTGACGCCTGTAAGGAGTTTTTGAAAGAATTAAATCGTGGATGCCATTTTGGATCGTATATCGTGTAATATAATTGCCTAATTTAGCTCCATAATGCTGAATGTCATTTACATCGAGTACAATATCACAGTTTAGATAAGCTTCATTCCAAGTCTCCGTTTCAGGGAATGAACGGGTTGATGACAAAATTAAGATTGGGCAATTGATTTTTCCTCCTTTGCGGAGACTTTTTTGTGCAGAAGTAACAGCATAAATCCAACCTGCCTTAATCGGATGCCCGTTTGGTATTTTCCATTTAGTGTTGAATGTCCATTCTCCTTTATATTGTTTCAGAAGACTTTGTGCATAGCAACTTGTGCTTTTACTTGCTTTTCTAATCGTTAAGTTAGGAAATAGCCAACCAATAAACGAGATCGCAGGAATAAAAAATTTTTCTGTATTGGAACTCATGTTCCAGTCTAGAAAAGGGCTATTTAATATTAACCCATCCACAGGTAGTTTGCCTTTTTTGCATTGTAGATAGTAGGGCGTTAGCAATCCGCCTGTAGAATGTCCCATTAAAAATATTTTGTTGTTGCCTTCCTGTTTTATGATTGCCAGGGCCGTGTCAATATCTGCAAAATATTCTTTCATGCTTTTGCAAAAGAAAGGATCTTGTCCCGGAAGGATAGAACGGCCGTATTTCCTAAGATCTAATGCATAAAAATTATATCCGTGGTTATTAATACTATCGCCCAGCTCTTTTTGGAAGAAATAGTCATTGTACCCATGTATATAAAGAACAGCTTGCCTGATATTAGCTAACTGCGGTTTTTTAACAAGTGTGCATACCACTTTCCCGGAATAATCATTTGGCATTCGTATGGTTCGGTATAGATAGTTATCTCCCAATACATCAGGGGTATATTGGGCAAAAATATTAGAAGCAGAAAAGCAAAGTACAAAAATATAAGTAAGGACTTGTCTCATAAGGATTTTTTTATTATAACAACTTTAATAAAGAATTGTTTATAATTTGTCGGAGACGGACATTAATGAACTATATGATTCTTTTGTTTTTAATTGAGTTTTCATGAGATCTCTTCATTACAACCATTTGTGTGTCATCTGAAAAATAGTTGTATTTATCTTGGCTAAGAAATGTGATTCGTTTACCTTTGCAAAATTGAATAGACAGAATTACAAATATCATACATTCGATGAAAATATTAGTTACAGGTGGGGCTGGTTTTATTGGTTCTAATCTTTGTGAGTATCTACTAGAACAAGGCAATGAGGTTCGTTGTTTAGACAACTTCGCTACTGGACACATTGAAAACCTACTTCCCTTATTAAATAAGTATCCGGATACGTTTAAATTAGTAGTAGGCGATATCCGCAATATGGATGATTGTTGTAGGGCTGTGAAAGATATGGAATATGTCCTTCATGAGGCTGCACTCGGATCGGTCCCTCGTTCAATTAAAGATCCTGAAACAACAAATGCAGTCAATATCAGTGGATTTTTGAATATGATTCTTGCGGCTCGCGATGCAACAGTCAAGCGTTTTGTTTTTGCTGCCAGTTCATCTACCTATGGAAACAGTCAATCAATGCCAAAAGTAGAAGAAGTAATCGGACAGCCACTTTCTCCATATGCAATCACTAAATATGTTGACGAACTTTATGCTGATGTTTTTGCACGTACATATGGTACGGAATATGTAGGTCTTCGCTATTTCAATGTATTTGGTCGACGTCAAGATCCGAATGGAGCTTATGCCGCTGTCATTCCGTTGTTTGTAAAGAAACTGATGTTGCATGAAAGTCCGGTTATCAATGGTGATGGTAATTATAGCCGTGATTTTACTTATATTGATAATGTGATACAAATGAATATGTTGGCTCTGACCACAACGGAACCGAAAGCCATCAATCAAATCTATAATACGGCCTATGGCGAACAGACTACACTTAATCAGTTAATTGAGTATCTCAAAGAGTATTTGTCTCAATATGATTCTCATATTAATGATGTAGAGATTGTACATGGGCCGAATCGCACAGGTGATATTCCTCATTCACTAGCTTCAATTGATAAAGCAAAGCGCTTGCTTGGTTATGCTCCGCTTTTCAGTATGAAGCAAGGATTGAAAGAAGCTATTGAATGGTATTGGAAGAATTTGAAATAGACGGGAATGTTTTTATTCGATTAATTTCCTATCTTTGTTCAAAAAGAGATAATATTTTAAGATGGAAAACGAATTTCTCCAAACAGAAGAAACAATCGTAGCGATGCTAAAAACCGTTTACGATCCTGAAATTCCGGTCAACGTTTACGATCTGGGTATGGTTTATAATATTGATGTAGATGATAAGAGTAATGTAAAGATTGATATGACACTGACCGCACCAAATTGTCCTGCTGCAGATTATATTGTTGAGGATGTTCGCGAGAAGGTTGAATCAATACATGGCATTGGCAATGTTGAAATTAATCTTGTTTTTGAACCTGCATGGGACAAGAGCATGATGTCTGAAGAAGCGAAATTGGAGTTAGGATTAGAATGACTACTGAACGAACAAAAATTTATTTTGCAGCTGATGCTCATTTAGGCGCTCGTTTTCATAAGGATCCTCTTGCTGTTGAAAAAAAGTTGGTCCGATGGATGGACTGTATCAAAAAGGATGCTATCGCAGTTTACTTTTTAGGTGATATGTTCGATTATTGGTATGAATATAAATATGTTGTCCCCAAAGGTTTTATTCGTTTCCTCGGTAAACTGGCTGAGCTTTCTGATCTAGGTGTGGAAATCCATCTGTTTACTGGTAATCATGATATTTGGATGTTTGATTATTTGCCGCAAGAAATAGGCGCGATTATTCATCGTGATGTTTTAACTATCGATTTGTTGGGCAAACGTTTTTTTTTAGGGCATGGAGATGAAGTCGATTACAGAAGCAAACTGTTTCGTTTCATGCGTGCTTTTTTCCGTAACCGATTTTGTCAGTGGATGTATGCAGGTATCCATCCGCGTTGGACTTTTGGTTTTGCGTTAGGGTGGTCCTTAAGTAGTCGCAAAACCGGACTGGAGGTTCGATCGAGCGATTATCAGGGTGAAGCAGGAGAGTACCTTGTGTCTTTTGCCAAAGTATATCTCAAGAATCATCCTGATATTAATTTCTTTATTTTCGGGCATCGCCATATCATGCTTGATATGATGCTTACAAAAACGACCCGAATATTGATCGCAGGTGATTGGATGCAATATTTCTCTTATGTTGAATGGGATGGAACAACCTTAAGTCTGAAACAGTTTGAGTCAGAAGATCCTGCTATTTCCAATGGATAACCAAGCTTTCTTCGGGATTGATCGTAATCGAGGTGGCATTTGCTGATCCTCCTTTGTCTGCATAAAGTATTTTAGGCAGAAGATTTTGAATATTTTTCTGTAAATCAATTATTTGTGTTTCTTTGGATTTATTGACTGTTATGGTTATTATTCCATCTTTCGCCTTCATTTCTTTCATAATAATATCCCGATTCAAATGTTTGAATGATATAGGAATAGAAGACGTTTCACATTCCAAAGCGAGCCATGAAGCCAACGAATAATTCCCTAATGACCATCCTGCACCCAATAACGATGGAATCCAAACAACGTCGCCTTTTCCAAAATGATTTTCTGTCGCTAAAGGCAATGGTTTGTTATTTTCATTGCAAATGGGTAGCGATGTCTCTCTTCTAATTGTGCCTTTCCACAGAAGACCTGGAATTTCATATTTGTATCCTTTCAGATGATAAAAATAAGGATTATCAATTTTCTTGAATTCAGAAATACTTCCTCCGAACAGCTTCTTTAATGAGAATCCTGTAAGCATCTGGTTGTGAACGTTTTCATCATAAAATCCTGTTAATCCGTCAATAATGAGTTTACCTCCTTTTGAAACAAAAGATTCTAAAAGAGGAACATATTTTGATGGAACAGCCAATTGGTGAGCTAAAATGATAGTCTGACCGGAATAGTCCGGTTTACTGAAATCATATTCGTCAAAAGCTTTTAGATTCGGTGTGATACCGCATTCTGATAATGCCTTAAAGTAGCCCAGCATATTTTCCATGCATATTTTTCGGCCGTCAGTGGCGGCCGGTGTCCCTTGGGTAATAATTTTTTCTGTCCACAACGATTCACGAATATATAGAATACTAATACCAGGATCAATCTTTTTTGCCGTGTAAAACAGTTCTTTATTATTATTTAGGCAATGGCTGACAGAAGCAATGGCTGATACCCGCTCTGTCGGTTGATGTTGAAAGTCAAGCAGCGCCCATTCACCGGATTCAATTCCTGAGGCGCGGGGATTGAGCGACCAGAAAATGCCCCCTTTGCCTTCTGTCCCGATAATAATCCAAAGCCACTGAGCTATTTCCTCTTTTGTTGGGCACATGGCACAGTTTCCGCTGAAGGTGTTGTTGCCCCCTTGTATCTCAGTCATAAACCACGGAAGACTTCCTGCTCCAGAATATAACATTTCGCAATCGGCTGACATCGCTATATCGTATTCCTGGCGGGGGAACATCGTAAAATGCCAGCTGGCATGAGCGGATCCTCCTAAACTATTAAGGAATGGCCGCCATTCAGAGAAATTGTATTCACCAATATTGGTGAATATCGCATGGTTGTTGACGTGTAAATGGATATTTTTGTCGTACTTGCGAACTTCGTTGGCAATCCATTTCAGCATCCAGGTCGTTAGTTCATTTCTAAACTGTTCATCTTGTAAGTCGACTAATAGCGGATACCCGTTTTTCAGAAAGTCAGATTCTTGATGTTTCAAATTCCATTCTTTACGCATGTTCTGCGAGAAGGCATTGTCCTTCAGTCCGCCTCCCGGTTCATTAATCAGTACCCAGCCATATAATGATTTGTATTGTTTGAAATGTGTGCTCATTTGCTTGATATATTCGGCAAAGCTTTCCAGTTGAGCCTGATCTTTAGGGAATTTCCATCCGCCGATATCCGTTTTGTCGGTGAGAGGGAAGAACGTTCCAAGTACTTTGATGTTATATTTTTCTGCATAGCGGAAAGCGCGATCAAAAAGAGAGAAATCCCAATGATTATCTTTATGCATATAAGATTCGAACATTCGAATGCGGCATATTGTCATTCCGTTGTCGTGCAACGTTTTAAACCATTGTTCCGTCTCCTGCTCTGTCTGTCCGGGCTCAATGAAAACTTGAGCTCCAAGTAGAGGATAGTCTGATTCTTTTATTGTTTGCGCTTTGATGTTGAATGCGCAGAATATACTTATTATTAGAAAAAAATTATTGCTGTCCGATAAAACATTTTGAGAGGCAAATATAAAAGGGCTGAATTCATTTCTGATTTCAGCCCTAAATGTGTTCCTTTGTTTTCACCACAAAAACATTTTGTACACATGGGTAAAAGTA
>Ga0268357_100165_pt1 | contig 111928 bp, 103 predicted proteins | sample BioMet10_FD_192466 | JGI IMG/M metagenome (GOLD analysis project Ga0268357, IMG submission 192466) | Sewage microbial communities from Oakland, California, United States - Biofuel 10 (Illumina Assembly) | ecosystem: Engineered > Wastewater > Sewage > Unclassified | place: USA: California...
AGCAAGCAGATACAGGAACTATGCCGATAGGTTTCACCCTCCTTTTTAAGCGATAGACCCTGCATGTATCTTTGATTATACATGTAGGGCCTATTTTTTAATACCCGTTAGGTTATTTGGTGCTTACTTAGAATCATCTAAGAAGTGCTTAAAAGGCTTACTGTACCTGTGTTAGTGTTACTGCCCCTGTGTGTCCGAATAATACTTTACTTAGCACATCAGCGGCCCTTAAAGGTTCACCGTGATTATAATAACTGTTAAAGTCAGCAAACCAATTAGCTTTAACCAGCTCACTGACAACAGGACGTGTAATATCTATCACTGAATAGTCGTTAAAGCCCTCACCTTCACACACTAAAAGGTACTTAGCACCGTCAAATAAAATGGTGTTATTCACTGGTGAAAGCTTGTCTTCTTGCATTAACTGCCTTATAGCCGCTACCCTGACTGTGGGTATCACCGCCGCCATATAAAGCCCGTAAGCGTCCACTGAATCACCTAAGAACATATCAGCCTTACTTTCCCACTCTAAGAAGTCCTGTACCGTCCTAAACTGCCCTTTAACTACCTGTATCATGTGTTAGCACCGTCCTTTTAATAGTATTGCCACCTTGTGTTATCCAGTGGGTTGTATTTATCGTTCTGTGTCTTTAATTCGTTAGCCGTGAAGTCAATGTAAATTTGTGTTGTGGATATGTCCTCATGACCTAAAAGCCGTTGTAGAGTGAAAACATCACCACCGTTAAGCAGGAAGCTTTTAGCGAATGTGTGTCGCCATGTGTGGGCACTTAGCCGCCCTTTAGGTATCGCTAAATCCCTTTTAAGGTTCCTAAATACCGTGTCTAGGCCGTGTACGGAAAGTTTGTTCCCCTCATCATTGACTATAAGGGCAGGTGTAAAGGCCGTAGCACCCTTACAGAGCTTCTCACGTTCACTTACATACTTCTTTAAGACCTTCTGTAAGTAGACACTAATGGGGATATACCGCTCTTTGTTGCCTTTACCAATCACAGTTATAAAATTCTCGGTAAAGTGTACGTCAAGAAGGGTAAGCCCTAATAGCTCCGCCTTTCTCATTCCTGTACCTAGAAGCATACACATAATGGTGTAGTTTCTGTACCCCACAAAGGTTGTCTTATCAAAATCGTTTAGAATGAGTGTGACCTCTTGACTGGTGAAGGTTCTTGCGTGGCGTTTAGGTACTTTCGGTTTCTTAAGGCCTTTAAGAGGACTTTGAGGAAGGTAATCAGCCTGCACAAGGTAGTTAAAGAATGACCGTAAAGCCGTATACCTGCCTGCTATTGTGATAGCTTCTAGGTTCTTCCTTCTTAGGTAGGCAAGGTAAGATAACACTATATCACCTGTAACCTTTGAGATATCCTTGCTTAGGCCTTCACTGTCAATGAAGTGTATAAAATCCTCTAGGTTCTTCCGGTAGCTCTTAATGGTGCTATTTGCTAGGTTTAAGGCCACACACCTTCTATAAAATACCTGTGTAGCTTCCACAAAAAGCACTTTGAACACCCCTTTCTGTATTGGTGTTAGCACGTGGCGGTTTATTTCTCCTGTGCTATAAGGACAATAAAAAAGCCCTTAAAGCGTTAACTTTAAGGACTTGTTAGTCATATATGAAATCCGGGGAAGCACTATGAGGGCCGCTTGAGGGGTTCTTCTTGAATCGGTGAAGACCTCTAAAAGGCTGCTGGTTTCTAGGTCGTGGCTCTGAGCCGCTTCCAGAATCTCCTGTGCTACCATTACACCATCCCGGAGTATGTATGAAGCACTATCTGTGCTACGAGGGATAGTATACCGCAAAGAGAGTCTTGTGTCAAGAGAAAATTTAAAAAAACTAAAAAAATGGGCAAAACTTCCTTGAGGGCTCCGGCTCCTAACGTCCACCTTTCCGCAAATTTAGTTACATTTTAAGGCGTAAGTGTGGCAGAAATACCTGAATATGTTGCTTTTCCGGCGAAAATAAAGGTTGCCATTTTGGCGGAATGCGCCTATAATAAACATATATTTATTTTTAGAGGGGGTTGTTATTTGTGAAAGAACTGTTTGCTAGTATAAACAGTATCTTGGCTTTTATCGGGCCGTTATCGGATTTCTTCTGGGATTTTCCGACCAATTTTGCCTGGTATAAGGCTATTCCCGTATTAGGTAATTTTTCCCTGGCTATTATAGTTTTGGTAGGTTCCGGTCTTTATTTTACTACTCGCCTGGGCTGTATCCAGGTGACTCATTTTAAACGGGGTTTAAAACTTCTGGTGGAACGCCGTACGGCGGAAACCGGTATTTCGCCGCTGGCGGCTTTCTTCTTGAGTTCGGCCATGCGGGTAGGCCCGGGCAATATCCTGGGTGTAACCGGTGCTATTTCGGTCGGTGGTCCCGGCGCCTTGTTCTGGATGTGGGTATCCGCTTTCTTCGGTATGGCTACGGCCTACATGGAAAGTGTGCTGGCTCAGCTGTTCAAGGAGAAGAAAGAAGATGAGTTCGTAGGCGGCCTGCCTTTCTACGGACGTCGTCTGTTAGGCAATCAGGCCTGGGTAGGTGTGGCCTTATCCGTGGTTTATATCCTGTATGCCATGTTCTGTCTGCCAGCTCAGGGCTTTAACGTAGTTTCCTCTATCGGCGCTATGGGCGAAATCGTCACCGGTACCAAGATTGCTACTACTTCTACTTTTTATTATGTAACGGCTGCCGCCGTCATTATCTTCACCGGCGTGGTTGCCTTCGGTGGTATCAAGAAGGTTACCGGCGTTACCGATATGATGGTGCCGGTTATGGCCATCGTTTATGTGGTCACGGTAATCGTTTTAATTGTAACTAATCTGAACAGCGTGCCTTATTTCTTTAGCGCGGTATTTGGCGGAGCTTTCCAGCCGGAAGCTGTGTTTGGCGGTTTGTTCGGTACGGCGCTGGTACAGGGCGTAAAACGCGGACTGATGAGCAATGAAGCCGGTCAGGGCACCATTACCATGGCCGCTGCCGCCGCTGATGCCAAGCACCCTTGCGAGCAGGGCCTCATTGCGGCTATGGGCGTGCTTTTGGATACGCACATCATCTGCACCATGACCGGTTTTATCGTGGTTATGGCTCACTGCTGGACCGGGAACCTGGACGTCTGGAACAAGGCTGGCAAGCTGCCTAAGTTCTTAATGAGCGTATCGGATTTAACTCCCGGGGTAGGTTATAACGCGGTAGTTACCTTCCTGCTGACCTTATGCTTCTGTTTGTTTGCGTATACCTGCTTAATCGGCATGATTTCTTATTCGGAAATTGCAGGCAACCGTATCAGCCGCAGCAGCAGCTTTATAAACTTCATTCGCATTTTCGGGTTATTCGTGGCCGCCTTCGGTATCCTGGTCAATATTGCCGGGTACGATTTAGGTAACCTGTGGGCCTTCTCTGATTTGGCCAATATCTGCATCGTGTACGTCAACGTGCCTTTGCTGTATATCGGAGCCAAGTATGTGTTCAAGGCTACGGAGCATTATAAGAATACGGACGGCAGCAACTTTACTTCGGATGTGGTAGGTATCAGCTGCGAGTATTGGGATAAGAAAAATGCTCAGTAAGAGTTTTAAGTAAAAAGAGCTTGAAGTAAAAAGAGTTTTAAATGAGCTTAGCTTTTAACTAAAGACTTTTAGCTAAAGAAGCGTAAAAAAGAAGAATAAAAAAGGATTAATCTAAAGTGAAAAAATATTTATTTCTCCTGGCTGCCTGCTTTTTCTGCGGCAGCCTGTTTTTTGCCACCGGTACGGGATTAGCTTCCGGCCGGGAAATAGCTCAGCGGGGCGTGGTAGAGGGCTTCTACGGTAAGCCCTGGTCTCAGGCAGAGCGGCTGGAAATTTTGAGCTTCATGGGCCGTCAGGGCCTGAATACTTACGTTTATGCTCCTAAGGATGACCCTTATCACCGGGAACGGTGGCGGGATCCTTACCCCGAGGAGCAGCGTACGCAATTAAAGCAGCTGGTGGCGGCGGCCCGGAAACAAAAAGTAGAGTTTGTCTTTGCTTTGTCGCCAGGGCTGGATATCCGTCTGCACGGCGTGGAAGCTGAGGCAGACCTGCAGGCGCTGCTGTCTAAGTATAATACGCTCTACGATTTAGGGGTCCGCCAATTCGCCCTGTTCTTTGATGATATCAAACATAAGGACGGGCGGGGTCAGGCCGCCTTACTGCATCAGGTCAACCGGCTGCTGGTTCATGGGCGCCCGGGGGTGAAAACTTTGTGGACCGTGCCCACCGAGTATTTTACGGAGGACATGGTGAAGGACGGGGAAGTTAAGCCTTATACCCGCAGTTTTGCTCAGCATCTGGACCGGGATATTCAGGTTATGTATACCGGACCGGAGGTCGTAAGTGAAGAAATTTCTCCCCAGGATATTAAGACGGTGGAGGCCATCTATCACCGTAAGCCGGTGGTCTGGTGGAATTATCCGGCCAATGATTATCTGCCGGGAAAGTTAGCTTTGGGACCGGTTTACGGTTTGTCTAAGGGGGCGGCTTCCCATATGGCCGGCTTTTTGATGAACCCGATGGAGCAGGCCCGTCTCTCCCGGCTGGCGCTGGCTACCGGCGCCGCTTATGCCAGGGACCCTGCCGGTTACCTGCCGGAACAGTCCTGGCATAAGGCGCTAGTCAGTCAGTATGGGCCTTTGGCAGGAAGTATGCAGGTCCTGGCGGAGCATTCCCAAAGGATGGAAAATGACTGGGCCCGAGCCGGGCGGGCGGACGCCGGCGTTATGCAAAAGCAGATGAAAGAGTTTTGGCGCCAGGCTTCCGGGTGTAAGAACCTGGACCCGGTCCTGACGGCGGATTTGCGCCGGGAATTCGAACAGATGCAGTCGGCGGCCGCTAAGCTGCAGCAGGGACTGCCGCCGGAGACTCTGCAGGAATGTCAGCTACAGGTAGAGCTGCTAAAGCAGCTGGGCACAGCCGGCCAGACCGTGTTGCAGCTGGTCGGGCAGGAACGGCAGGGCAAAGCTTTTTCGGCCTTGCGGTCTTATAACGCTTTGTTAAAACAGCGGGTGGCCCTGCCGGACAGCAAAAAAGCCCGTTTGTCGGAACAAACGGGCCGGAAGTTTATCGAAGAGGGAAAAGTTTGGTATGAAAAACGGCACTTACCGGTCAAGTAAGCTGGCCTTAAATTTTGTGCGGCTTATCAGGAAGTTTAAGCAGTGGAATCAGCAACTTTGTTTAAATAAGGACGCAGCCTGCCTGGTTGTTCAAGCAAAAGGCTGTTTAAGGCGAAGGTGGTAAAAAAGCTAGCCTAGCAGTTGCCGGTGTACACGTAGTGCAGATGCTTGCGGGCCACAGCGGCTAATTGATAGACCCGGGCGACGGGTGTCGCGTTTTTGTCCTGCATCAGGTAGCGGGGGAAGAAACGGCTGACGTGGAGGGGAATTTCCGGCGAAAGGCTGGCTATCCAGGCTGCTAAAGAATCCATTTCTTCATCGGTATCGTTTTCCCTGGGGATGATTAAAGTGGTCAGTTCCACGTGAGCGTAGGCAGCCGCTGCCCGGATAAAGGCCTGCACAGCGGTCAGGCTGCCGCCCAGCCGGTCGTAAAATTTGGTCGTGAAGCATTTCAGGTCGATGTTATAGGCATCGACCAGGCCGCTTAAGGCTTGGGCGATTTCCACGCAGGCGCCTCCGTTGGTGACGACGACATTTAAAAGGCCGGCCTTGTGGATTAAGCGGCCGGTATCCCTGATATATTCATAGCCGATTAAAGGTTCATTATAAGTATAAGCCAGACCTATATTACCCCGGGACTGCAGTTCGACCGCCTTAGCGGTCAGTTGTTCCGGGGTTACGTATGGCCAGGCATAAGTATGGGCATCGGCCATGGAAATTTCATGATTCTGGCAAAAGGGACAATGAAAATTGCAGCCAAAGCTGCCGGCCGAAAGAATCAGGCTGCCCGGATGAAAACGGGCCAGAGGTTTTTTCTCGATGGGGTCCAGCGCCAGAGAGGTCAACCGGCCGTAATTAAGACAGACCAGCTGATCGTCCTGATTGGCCCGGGCCCGGCATAAGCCGGTCTGACCCGGGTTAAGACGGCAGTGGTGGGGACAGACGGGACAAGTTAAGGTGGTCATAAATAACCTCCTGTAAAAGTAAAGGCTAGTAGTGACGGACTACTTCGAAGCGGCTGAGGCTGACGCCGGTTTCCTGAAGACCGATGCCGGCTTTTTGCTTGGCAATGGCTATCTGCTGCTCTACCTGGTCAACGCCGGGCAGGTTGGGCAGTAAAAGGCCCCGGCGGCCGCCCTTGGTGACAATTACGCCGTAACGTTTAACGTCTAACTGGGCGGGGGAGCTGATATCTTCTACCGGGCCCAGCACGTCCACGCTGTAAACCAAATCGGCCAGTTCCTCTGGCTGCACCGGTGAGAACCGGGGGTCCTCCACCGCGGCGGAGACGGCGTTGTGCATTATTTCCCGGGCAATAGAAGCCTGTACCGGGCCAATAGTCCCGATGCAGCCCCGGAGCTGCCCGTCCTTATGCAGGGAAACAAAGGCCCCGGCCCGGCGGTTTAACATCTCTGCGGGCAGACCTTCCGGCTGCTCCAGGCGCCGGCCGCTCCGGACGTAGCTTTCCAGGGAAGCCCGGGCCAGGCGGACATAAGCGTCTTCCTTAGCCAGGCGTTCCGCCTGCATCTTGTCCCGGATGGCCTGACCGGCACCGGCGAAATGCCGGCTGGCGTCAGGGCCCGTGGGGGTAAAGGCGCAGATACCGTACCCGACCCCGAAGGGGCCTTCGTAGGATAATTTTTCGGCTTTTACGGCCTGTCCGTCCAGGGCTCCAGCCATAATGACAAAGCTGCGGTGGCCGCATTCGGCAGCATTTTCGCACAGGGTATCATCAAAGGCGAAGAGCTGGTCAAAGGCACCCCGGCCCATGACCTCCATAATTTTCCGGTCGTAGACCGGACCCTCGGGAGCCAGACCGTAAGGGCCGTCAGCTTTTAATTTATGGGACAAATCGCCGCTGGCAATGTAAACTACCCGGCGGTTAAGCTTAGCTGCCGTTTGGGCAATCAGTTCGCCCAGCTGGTAATGCTTAGCCAAAGGCAGTCCGGACAGGCCTACCCGTACTAATTTATAATTGGTATAAACCTGGTTGACAAAGTAGAGGGGCACCATGGTAGCGTGGTCCAGATGGGCATCTCTCTGTCCCTTGACGCCGGCGGGGAGATGGTTAGCCTCGGCGGCGGAACTTAAGGCGCTGACGAAATCCGAGTCATAAATGACCGCCATCTTTTCCTGAGGAGCACGGAACTGGGCAAAACTGCCGACGGCTCCGGCTCCGGGCGAAATATGAAAATAGTCCAGGTATAAAGTCGTATGGGGCGAGCTGAGCACGATGGTCTCTGGTTTTAGAGCGGCAATCCGCCGGGCCGTTTCCTGGTAAGCGGCAATGGTGGCGCCGATAACCTTTTCTTCACCCTGACCCACCGCCGGTACGATGAGCGGCGGATGGGGCACCATGAAAGCACCTACGATGGACATAAAATCATCTCCTTAAATATTAGCTTAAATGAAATAGTCGTTCAGGACCGTATATGAAAAGTGCCCCTCACCTTTTGGCCTCTGCATTTTTTCAGGTTGCAGGAAAAAATCACAACTCAAGAAAACCTTTAGTTAAAAGGCGAAAGGGCCTGCTCGTCTAAGAGCGAGGACAAGACAATTTCAATAAAAGGATTTTCGTTCAGATGCAGGGCCTTGACGATGGCGACCTTTAAAGGCGGGGTCAGTTTATCCCGGTCCCAGTTGCTCAGGGCCAGGGCGGCCATGCCTCTGGGATAGTCGTAAATGGAGGTCAGGGCGGCGATGAGCAGCCCCGCGCCTTCACCGGGCGTATTTTGCAGGAAGTTCATAATCTGCACCAGGGCCTGTTCGTCATCGATGAACTTGCCCAGCTGCTTCTCCAGCAGCGTTAAGAGCTGAGGCAGACGGCGGTTATGAGACTGGCTGGAAGCTGCGCCGCTGTCGTACAGAACGTAGTTGAGCGCCGTTTTATCCGTAGGATGGCGCTGCCAGTACTTAAAGACCCAGCTCCAGATATCGATGTTCAAATCAGCGGCAAAGTCGACGATAGTTTCGTTCAGCCGGCCGTTCTTTAAAAATAACTGTTCCTTGATAAGGGGCAGCCAGTCCCGGCTGTAGATAAGCTGGTCACACTGGCTGATAATCAGGTTGCAGGCGTTGGGGTCGATTAAATCCCAGGCCTCATCGGCGGCCATATGCTCCAGCCGGTCCTTGATGGCAAAAATACCTAAAAGCTTTTGGGGACTGTCAGCCCTGGTCCTGGCCCGGGCCAACAGGTCGCCGAGCAGGTCGGACAGCCGGATGGTGGAAGGCAGAAGACCGATGGAGGTAAATTCATAAGTGGGATAGACGGTAACCGGGGACAAGAATAACAGGTAGTGGACGATGGCATGCAGGGCCGCTTCGTAGATATCCTCCGGTAAATCCTCCTGCTTTAACCTTTGAGGCAGATGGCTTTCCAGGATAACCACCGGGGCCAGGGCCGGCCAGTAAATCTTCAGGTCCAGGCCGTTCTTTAACAGCCAAAGCTGCTGGGCATCGGTACGGTAATCCAGCAGGGAGACCGTAATAGCCCGGCCCCAGCCGCAGGTGCGGCGCGCCAGGTACCAAAGCTCCTTTTGGGGGGCCAGGTCGCTTAAATGACAGGCCAGGCCCAGATAAATGGTAAATTCTTCGCAGCGGGCCAGGGTAAATAAGTCTTTATAAAACAAGGCGGAATAAAGGTCCTTGATTTGTTTTAAACCGATTAACCCGCAGAGCAGGTAGGCAAATTTTATTACCTCCCGGTCCCGGGCGGTATAAATCCATTCTTCCGCCAGGTGCAGCAGGTTAAAGGATAGCTTTTCCCGGCGAAGCTCTTCGGCCAGAGGGTGGAAGAGGCGGATCATCGGCATGACCTTTATTTTATCGTACAGCGCTTTTTTATGGCCGTCGGAAGGTATGGCCAGCCAGCCGTGCAAAAGGTTTACGATATACTGCACGGCCTGCTGCAGTTCCGGTCCCAGTTCGGGGGTAAAAAGCTCTGCGTCGTCATTGCCGTAAGAATAAGGGCGGCTGTCGTCATCGGGCAAAGAAGTGCCCCGGAAGACACCCTTGCGGTCCAGCTGACTCAGCACATAAGCATATATACTTTTTTGGTCAGATTTTATTTTCGTTTTCATCATACCAGGCATTCCTTTCTTTGTTACAATTATTATATCATATCAGGCAAGAAATGCCGCAAAAAGATAGCAAGTTTACATATTCTTAATAATTTAGGTTTCAAGATATTCTTGAATAAGCATCAAGGATAGAGTACAATAAATAAAGATAATTTTTCCTGGTTTAGATTTTGAGTTATAGTTGTAAGATTTAGGATGATTTCCCTAGTATGACCTATAAGTATGGCTTATTTTTCAGGAGGTTAAAATGAAAGAAAAACAACCTAAGAAACCCCTCTATTATTATTATATTCTAGCCTTGGGCGTAATCCTGCTTTTAAATACCTTTGTCTTTCCTTCGATGTTTAAGCCTCAGGTGAAGGAGGTTCCCTACGGTACCTTCCTGCAGATGGTGGATGAAGCTAAGTTTTCTAAGGTAGAGATTACCGAAAAGCGCATGGCGGCTATGTCCAGTGATACGGATGATAAGACCATTTACGTCACGGGACGGGTGGAAGACCCCCAGCTGGTAGACCGGCTGATGAAGAGCAAGGTTACTTTCTCTCAGGTCATTCCCAAGGAAAACTCGGCTTTTGAGAACTTTATGATTAACTGGGTCCTGCCTATTTTGTTCTTCTTTGCCTTAGGGCAGCTTTTGATGCGTTACATGGGCGGGCATATGGGCGGTAATGCCATGAGCTTTGGCAAAAGCAACGCCAAGGTCTACGTGGAAGCCCAGACCGGTATTACCTTTGCGGATGTGGCCGGGCAGGAAGAGGCCAAGGAAGCCTTAAAGGAACTGGTGGAATTTCTGCATAAGCCGGAACGGTATAAAGCCATCGGAGCTAAGATGCCGAAGGGCGCCCTGTTAGTAGGACCTCCCGGTACCGGCAAGACTCTTTTGGCCAAGGCCATCGCCGGTGAGGCCAAGGTGCCGTTTTTCTCCATCAGCGGCAGTGAGTTCGTGGAGATGTTCGTAGGCATGGGGGCGGCCCGGGTCCGGGATTTGTTCAAACAGGCTCAGGAAAAGGCTCCCTGTATCGTCTTTATCGATGAGATTGATGCCATCGGCAAAAAACGTGACAGCGGCCAGTTCGGCGGCAACGATGAAAGAGAGCAGACCTTGAATCAGCTGCTTTCGGAGATGGATGGTTTTGACAGCAGCAAGGGCGTTATCATTCTGGCGGCTACCAACCGTCCGGAATCGCTGGATAAGGCGCTGCTGCGTCCGGGCCGGTTTGACCGCCGGGTACCGGTGGAACTGCCGGACCTTAAAGGCAGGGAAGCTATTTTAAAGGTTCATGCAATTAAGGTTAAGACGGAGCCGGATTTGGATTATAACGCTATTGCCAGGGCTACGGCCGGTGCCAGCGGCGCTGAATTAGCCAATATCGTCAATGAAGCGGCCTTAAGAGCGGTACGTATGGGTCGCAGCCTGGTCAGTCAGACGGACCTGGAAGAATCGGTGGAGGTTATCATTGCCGGTTATAAGCGCAAGGGCGCGGTCATCGGGGCGGATGAGAAAAAAATCATCGCTTACCATGAAATCGGCCATGCCTTGGTGGCGGCTTGTCAAAGCAATTCCGCCCCGGTGCATAAGATTACCATCGTGCCACGTACCAGCGGAGCGCTGGGCTACACCATGCAGGTGGATGAAAAGGAGAAGGTGCTTCAGAGCAGGGAAGAGCTGCTGAACCGGATTGCTACCATCACGGGCGGCCGGGCGGCGGAGGAAGTAGTCTTTAAATCCATCACGGGCGGCGCGGCGAATGATATTGAACAGGCGACCAGGATTGCCAGGGCCATGGTGGCCCGGCTGGGTATGACGGAAGAGTTTGACATGATGGGCTGTGAAACCGTGCAGAATGCCTACCTCAGCGGGGATACGTCCCTGACCTGCAGTGAGCAGACTTCTACCAAGATTGATGCCCTGGTGCTGCAGTTGATTAAGGAAGCTCATGCCAAGGCCATTAAAATTTTGGAAGCCCATAAGGAAGATATGGACCGTTTGGCCGCCTATCTGCTGGAAAAAGAAACTATCACCGGCGAAGAGTTCATGGCTATTCTCCACGGGGAGGAGCCGCCGGCTCAGAAAATTGATGATGCCAGGGAAGGTGCCGGGGACGCTGCTGCTACGGCGGTAGAATTAGTCCCGGCGGCTGTGCCGGTGGAAGCTGGTACAGCGGCAGTTCCCGAAGGTACGGTTCCGACGGCTGATGCGGCGGAAGTTGGTACAGCGGTGGTTCCTGAAGGCACGGCTCCGACGGCTAGTGCGACAGAAACTGGCGTAACGGCGGTCCAAGAAGGCACTGTTCCAGCGGCTAGTGCGACAGAAACTGGTACAACCGTCGTACCGGAAGAAACGGTGCCGGTTGCAGGCCAGACTAAACCGGCCGCTGCGCCGGAAGTAAAAGCGCCTGAAACCAAACCGGCGGAGTCTTCTTCTGACCCGCGGTAAAGTTCAGAACTTAGGATAACACCGATTTAAGGTCAAAATTCGGACGCAGGCAGCTGCGGCTGACGAGGTTTATTTTCTAAAAGTCATAGGTAAAACGAAGGGGGTTCCGGCGCACTAATCGCCTGGAACCCCTTCGTTTTTACTGATGCACCGTTTTTTTTAGTCTTAGAAAATTTTACCCGCCCGTTCCCTGGCTAGCAGTTCTTGCAAAACTGCCTCCGTCAAGGTCTCTTCAGAATAGAGGGGAATCCCGTACTGCCAAAATAGGGCGGCGGTAACTCCCTGTCCAGGTTGGCAGCGGCCGTGGAATTCTCCGTCGTAGATACGGCTTACCCCGCAGGAGGGACTGCCGTCTTTTAAGATGGCGGCGCTGATCTTATGGCTGCGGGCCAGGTTCAGAGCGGTGGCGGCACCATAGAGAAAAGCCCGGGTCACGTCCTCCTGATTTTTGTTATAGACTCTGGCCTTGCCGGCTAAGACGTCCTGACCGGTACCTTTTTTTATTTCGGCCGGCGGCCGGGGGATGGGCAGCCGGGCTATGCATTCCGGGCATAAAGGCAGAAAAATCCGGGCATCGTAGTAAGCTGCCAGCCAGGGAACCAGGTTATTGCCCCCGCTGTACTTGACGTTACGGCCTAAAAGACAGGCGCTGATGATAATCATGAAGTTCACCTCACCATATAATATTACCATATTTTTACTTTTTTCCCTAAAAATCCTAAATTATTTCACTTTTTCCTTGCTACAAATGCAAAAGCAGTATAAAATAGAAGTAAAGTATATTGTATACAGAATATTTAGAAATACATTAAAAATATAGCGGTTTAGAAGCTTTTATTCTAACGGCGGGGCGGCTGATTTTTTAGCTGGCCGACCGGAGGGAAGCTTTAACCAAAAGGATTGTGGCTGATGAAAATTACGGAAACTGCCGATGCTAAGATTAATCTGGGATTAGATGTGCTGGGGCTGAGGCCTGACCATTTTCATGAGGTGGCGATGGTCATGCAGACGGTCAGTCTGCAGGATACGGTGACCCTGGAACCGGCGGACAGCCTGACGGTAACTACTGATGATCCGCATCTGCCGGGAGGGCCTGATAATCTGGCGTACCGGGCGGCGGAGCTGTTAGGTGAGTTTGCCAATCGCAAGCCGCTGGTACATATCCACCTTTCGAAAAAAATCTTTATGGCGGCGGGACTGGCCGGAGGCAGCGCTGATGCGGCGGCGGTCTTTAGAGGCTTGAACCGGCTGTGGCAGCTGGGAGTGCCGGCGGAACGTCTGGAGCGGCTGAGTGCCCGTCTGGGCTCAGACATACCTTTTTGTATCAGGGGTGGTACCAGTCTGGCCACCGGCCGGGGGGAGATTCTCACCGACCTGCCGGATTTGCCGGTTTTGAACCTGGTCTTGGCCAAACCTAAGCTGGCGGTACCTACGCCCTGGGTTTACCGGGAATATGATAAGCAAAAAAATATTGTGCACCCGGATATTAATGCGCTGGTGGAAGCCGTAAAAACGCAGAACCTGGCGGAAATGCTGCGTCGGTGCGGCAACGTGCTGGAAGCGGTCACTGTGCATAAATATCCTGTCCTGGAACAAATAAAACAAATAATGCTGGAGAACGGAGCTCTTTTGGCGTTGATGAGCGGCAGCGGACCTACGGTTTTCGGCTTGACGGCGGATCAAAACACGGCGGAGAAAATAAAAGGGGCCCTGGGAGAGCTGGACTTAGAGCTGGCTGTGGCCGTAACTACCGGAAGGAGAATTTAATATGAGCGGACATCTGAAACAAATTAAACTGGATAGTTACAAACCGTTAAGGGAACTGGTTTGTGAGCATATCCGGCAGGCTATCGTGGATGGAACTTTTTCTCCGGGGGAAAGGTTAATGGAGATTCAGCTGGCGGAGGATATGGGGGTCAGCCGTACACCGGTGCGGGAGGCCATTCGTAAGCTGGAGCTGGAGGGCTTCGTGGTGATGATTCCCCGGCGGGGCACCTATGTGGCTAATATTTCCATTAAAGATATTAATGATGTTTATGAGATTCGTACCAGCCTGGATGTGCTGGCGGCCGGCCTGGCGGCTGAGCGTATCGAGCCGGAGGAGCTGCAGGAGATGCAGCGTCTCCTGGTGGAGATAGGCAAGGCCATCGAAGCGGGTAAGCTGCAGGATATTATCGCGCTGGATACGGAGTTCCATGATGTGCTGTATAAGGCCAGCCGCAACGAGAGGCTGCGCAATATTATCAGCAACCTGCGGGAACAGATTACGGGTATCCGGGGTATTTCCATGAAATATCCGGGCCGGCTTTTGGACACCATGGAGGAACACCGGGTGCTGGTGGAGTGCATTGCGGCCCGGGATCCGGAAAAGGCCCAGGCGGCGGCGCGCATCCATCTGGAGAATGCGGAGCATACCATGCTGCAATATCTGGCTTCAGCGCAAAAGAAAGATGAAAAAAAACAGAGAATGTAGTACAATGATAAAGAGATTTTAACTGGTTTTAAGGATGAATTATTTTTTTAATTATGAGCTGGTTTAATTAAAATTGATTTGAGAGGGAGAACTGATTATGGCTAATTTGACGGCGATTATCCTGGCGGCGGGCAAGGGCACCCGGATGAAATCTAAATATCCGAAGGTTCTGCACCGGGTGGGCGGCAAGCCTATGCTGGAGCATGTCCTGGATGCGGCTGACGCTGCCGGCTGTACCGATAAGGTGGTCGTGGTAGGGCATGAGGCAGAGCTGGTGGAGGCCATGGTGGGCAGCCGGGCTAAGATTGTCCTGCAGGCTCAGCAGCTGGGCACCGGTCACGCCGTGATGCAGGCCCGGATGGCCTTGAAGGGCTTTTACGGTACAGCGATGATTATCTGCGGAGATACGCCGCTTTTAGAAGCAGAGGAATTAAAACGTTTTTATGAGGCCCATCTGGCCGCCAAGGCCGATGCTTCCGTGCTGACGGCTGAGCTGGCCGAGCCTTTTGGCTACGGCCGCATCTTAAGGAACGCGGAGGGCAACGTAACGGGCATCGTGGAGCAGAAGGACGCCACGGAGGCACAGCGCGCCATCAGGGAAATTAACACCGGCATCTACTGCGTAGAGGTGCCGCTGCTCTTTGACGTACTGGCTACGATTACGAATAATAACGCTCAGGGCGAATATTACCTGACGGATTTACTGGCTAAGCTAAATGCCGAAGGCCGCAAGGTGGCCGGGGTAGTTACGAAAGACAGCGAGATGATCATGGGCATCAACTCCCGTCGGCAGCTGGCCGAGGCCGAGGCGGTAATGCGTCAGCGCATTTTGAACAAGCTGATGGATGAGGGCGTTACCATCATGGATCCCGCCAGTACCTTTGTAGAAAAAGGCGTAACCATCGGCCGGGATACGGTCATTTACCCTTATACCTGGCTGCAGGGTGAGACGGTGATCGGCGAGGACTGCGAGATCGGACCCAGCGTCCGCTTCAGCAACGTAAAGGTAGGCGACGGATGCCACCTGCAGTTCCTGTACGGCCACGACTGCGAGGTTAAGAACCAGGTTACGGCCGGTCCTTACGTGCACCTGCGTCCGGATACGGTCATTAACGATAAGGTGAAGATCGGCAACTTCGTAGAGGTTAAGAATTCTAACGTAGGGGTAGGCACTAAGCTGCCCCATTTGACTTATATCGGCGACAGCGATATCGGCAGCGGCGTCAACATGGGCTGCGGCTGTATCACCGTCAATTACGACGGCAAGAAGAAGCACCGGACGGTGATCGGCAACAACGCTTTCGTAGGCTGTAATACTAATCTGGTGGCTCCGGTGACGGTGGGGGATGATACTTATATCGGTGCCGGCTCCACTATTACCAAGGATGTGCCTAAGGATGCCCTGGGCATCGGCCGGGCCCGCCAGACTAACCTGGAAGGCTGGGCTGCGGCTTACCGGGCTAAGAATACTACTAAATAAACTAGTGTGAGTTAAAATAGTGCGAATCTTTTTCTTGGGGTTGTCTTTTTAGGCAGGTTAGTAGTATACTATGTATGCTTTGGTGTTCAAATTTTACGTATTTTTAACCAGGGCTTTTTAGTGACAGCACATTTGGAGGGATAACGAACATGTTGGCAGATGAGGATAAGTTCAGGATATTTGCCGGTAATGCTAATCCGGACCTGGCCCGGGAGATTGCCGCTTACCTGGGAACTACGGTAGGCGATGCGGTCATCAACCGTTTTAATAACGGCGAAGTACAGGTTATGATCAATGAGAGTGTCAGAGGCAAGGATGTCTTTATCGTCCAGCCTACCTGCGGACCCAACGTTAACGACAATGTCATGGAACTTTTGATTATGGCCGATGCCTTTAAGCGTGCTTCTGCCAATCATATTACCGCCGTGGTTTCTTATTACGGCTATGCCCGTCAGGACCGTAAGGCCCGGGGCCGGGAGCCGATTACCGCTAAACTGATGGCTAATCTGATGACCAGCGCCGGTATCACCAGGGTGGTAACTATCGATCTGCATGCGGCACAGATTCAGGGCTTCTTTGATATTCCTCTGGATCACATGACGGCAATTCCCGTCCTGGCTGATTATATTAAAGAGAAAAATTTACCGGATCCCATCGTGGTATCGCCGGATTTGGGCGGAGTAGGCCGGGCCAGGAACCTGGCAGGCCGTTTGAACTGCGGACTGGCTATTATTGATAAGCGTCGTCCTGAACCCGGGGTGGCTGAGGTTATGAACCTGATCGGCAGCGTCGAGGGCAAGACCGCTATCATGATTGATGATATGGTAGATACGGCGGGTTCCTTGACGGAAGGCGCCAAGGCCATTAAGCGTTTTGGAGCGAAGGATGTTTATGCCTGCTGTACCCATCCTATCCTGACTGACCCGGCCTTAAGCCGGATTGCCAAGTCAGAGATTACGGAACTGGTAGTAACCAATTCGATTCCGCTGCCTCCTAATAAGAAACATCCCAAGATTAAAGTGTTGTCCGTGGCTCCTATCCTGGCTGAGACCATCCTGCGTATCTTTAATGAATGGTCAGTCAGCACGCTGTTTGAAGATTCTAATAAGTAAAAGGGTTGCGCAGATAAGAAAAGCAAACCAGTCTGCTGCCTTACCGGGCTGTGCATGGTCCGGGTTGGGCGGCAGGCTGGTTTTTAAAAGTTTTGGAGTAGAAGTATGAGATTAATTGTTGGTTTAGGCAATATTGGCAAGCAGTATGAGCACACCCGCCATAACATCGGCTTTATGGTAGCCGACGAGCTGGCCAGGCGCTGGGGAGCCGGGCCCTGGAAAGAAGATAAGAACGCCTTGTACGTGGAATACCGGGCTCCGGAAAAGGTCTTTTTAATCAAGCCCACCACCTATATGAATAATAGTGGCCTGGCAGTGGGCAATTATGCCCGGTTTTATAATATCGCACCGGAGAATATTGTGGTGATTCAGGATGATATGGACATGGCCTGCGGTCAGACCCGTATCCGCCATAAAGGTTCCAGCGGCGGACATAATGGAATCAAATCTACGGCGGAGCATCTGGGCACCGACCAGTTCCTGCGGTTTAAAATCGGTATCGGTCATCCTGTGCATGAGCAGCAGGTGGTGATCGACCATGTGCTGCATCCTTTTGTGGGGGAGCAGAAAGAGCTGATTGAAAAAGCGGTGCTGGAGATGGCGGATGCGGTGGAATTATGGCTGAAGGCTGATTTAGACGAGGTTATGCAGCGCTATAATAAAAAAGCCCCGAAGCAGAAGCCCGTTGCCGGAGCGGCAGCAAAACCGGCAGCCAAATCAGAGGCAAAGCCGGAGACAAAATCAGCAGTAAAAACGGAAGTAAAGCCGGAAATGAATCCGGGTACGGCTGCGGCGACAGACCAGACCGCAAAAGCCGGACTTAAATAAAATCTGCTTGCTTTACGCTGGTTATTGTGATACAATACTTAAGCGTTAATGTCGGGAAATATTAACGTTAAAAAGGAGAGGTGTAAATAAAATGAAAGAAAAAATTCATCCTGCGTTCCATGAAGATTGTAAAGTAACTTGTGGCTGCGGTAACACTTTTGTAACCGGTTCTACTAAAAAAGAACTGCACGTGGACGTATGCTCCAAGTGCCATCCTTTCTTCACCGGCCAACAGCGTAATCTGGCTGCTCGTGGTCGTATTGAAAAGTTCAACAAACGTTACGGCACCGAAAGCAAATAATCTTAAATTACAGCAGAGCCTTTGGCTCTGCTATAGTTTTATTCGGCCTCTTTTTGAAATGTTAGTGAAACGGCCTGGTCTGTTGCGCCGGTTAAGTTAGAACGGGCGGTGGGCGGGTCTGATGGAGAAAAATTATGAGCAGCAAACCTAATGTAGGCGGACAAGCGGTTATAGAGGGCGTAATGATGCGGGGCTACGACAAGATTGCCGTGGCGGTGCGTCAGCCGGACGGGAAGATTGTGGTGGATGTAAATCCTGTCAGTAGTGTCTCAGACCGTTATCCTATCTTAAAGAAACCTCTGCTGCGCGGTGTCGTAGCTTTGATAGAATCTCTGGTGATGGGCATGAAGGCCTTGGCCTATTCCGCTCAGATCTCCGGAGATGAAGATGAACAGATGGACAGTAAGGAGATGGCTTTGACCATCGCGGTTTCCGTGGCGGTAGCCGTGATTTTGTTTATTGTGCTGCCGACCTGGTCTATGCGCTTTCTTAAATCCGTTACCGAAAATCATGTGGCCCTGAACCTGGCGGAAGGTGTCCTGCGGATGGCCATCTTTTTAATTTACATTAGTGCCATCTCTTCTATGAAGGACATTCAGCGGGTCTTTCAGTATCACGGGGCGGAACATAAGACTATTTATACCTATGAAGCCGGCTTGCCGCTGGAAGTGGAGAATGTCCGGCCTTTTACCACCCTGCATCCCCGCTGTGGTACTAATTTTTTAATGATCGTCATGCTGATCAGTATCTTTATCTTCGCTTTCCTGGGCTGGCCGGATCTGGTGACCCGTATTTTGTCCCGGGTGCTTTTGATGCCGGTGATTGCCGGGGTAAGCTACGAGATTATCCGCTTTGCCGGTAAGAATATTGATAAGCCTTGGGTAAAAGCCGCTATTTTTCCTGGCCTGTGCCTGCAGAAACTGACCACCCGGGAGCCGGATGATGAGCAGATCGAGGTGGCTATCGCTTCCTTGAAGGCGGTTTTGCCGCCGGATGAAACTCAGACCGCGGTGGCAATGGCTATGCCGGAAGAAGTTAAACTGGCTATGCCGCAACCGGAAACGGTGGCAGCGGTGAACCCAACTGCAACGCAGCCGGAAATGACCGGAGAGCACGTTAATACAGTAGAAACTGAGGAACCTAATCATGATGTTAGATAAACTGCATGCCCTGGAAGATCGCTATCTGGACCTGGAAGCCAAGATCAGCGACCCGGAGATTATTGCCGACCAGAATAACTGGCAGAAGCTGACCAAGGAACATGCGCACCTGTCCGAGGTCGTGGCGGTTTACCGGGAATACCGGGATAAGCTTAAGACCCTGGAAGATGATGAAGCGCTGCTGAACGAAGGCGGCGATCCGGAGCTCATGGAGTTGGCCCGGGACGAAGCGGCTGAACTTAAACCTCAGATGGCCGAATATGAAAAGCGGCTGACTTTGATGCTGCTGCCCTCTGACCCTAACGATGATAAGAACATCTTCCTGGAAATAAGGGCGGGTGCGGGCGGAGAGGAAGCGGCGCTGTTTGCCGGCGTTCTGTTTAGGATGTATACCCGTTATGCGGAAAGTAACGGCTGGCGGCTGGAAATCATGGATGCCAGTCCTACGGAGCTGGGCGGTTTTAAGGAAGTAGTGGCCCAGATAACCGGACACGGCGTGTACAGCCGGCTTAAGTTCGAGAGCGGCGTGCACCGGGTACAGCGGGTGCCGGAAACCGAGTCTCAGGGCAGGGTTCACACTTCGACGGTCACGGTGGCGGTGCTGCCGGAAGCCGAAGAGGTGGACGTGGAGATTAACCCGGCGGATTTGAAAATCGACACGTACCGGGCCGGCGGTGCAGGCGGGCAGTACGTCAACAAGACGGAATCCGCGGTGCGGATTACCCATCTGCCTACGGGCATCGTGGCTCAGTGCCAGGATGAAAAGAGCCAGCTGAAGAACCGGGAGAAATGCATGAAGGTGCTGCGCTCCCGTATCCTGGAACAGCTGCAAAGCGAGCAGCAGGCCGCTACGGCGGAGGACCGCCGCAGTCAGGTCGGTACCGGCGACCGCAGTGAGCGGATCAGAACTTATAACTATCCCCAGGGCCGGGTGACCGATCACCGGATTGGTTTGACCTTGTATAAGCTGGACGCCGTTTTAAACGGTGATCTGAGTGAACTTATTTCCGCCTTGATTACGGACCGGCAGACCAAGCTGCTGGCGCAGATGAAATAAGAAACACAGGAGCAGGTACGGCATGGAGGGATGAGTACCGCACTGAGAGAGAACGTTTAAGCTAAAGATAAGCAGAGGTTGGTATGGCAGCAACTACCGTTTGGACGATTACCAAAATTTTAGATTGGACCAAGCAGTATTTTGCCGGCAAGGGCATCGAAAACCCCCGGCTGGATGCTGAGCTTTTGCTGTGCGAGGTGCTGCACTGCCAGCGGATTATGCTCTATGTGCATTTTGACCAGCCTCTGGAGCCGTCTGAACTGGCCCGGTACCGGGAGTTTGTGCTGCGCCGGGGTCGGCTGGAGCCCTTAGCTTATATCCTGGGGCACCGGGAATTCATGAAGTATGATTTTAAGGTTACCCCGGCGGTGCTGGTGCCCCGTCCGGAGACCGAACTTTTGGTGGAAAAAATCCTGCAGGCGGTGAAATATGCGGCCGGACCAAAGCTGACCGCTCAAACTGCGGCTGTAAGTGAAGCGGCCAGGGTGAGCGAGTCTGCTGACGCAGGCGAGGCTGGCGAACCTGCGGCAATGGGGAACGAAGCGGACGCTGCGGCCGAAGCCGGTCTGTCCGCTCCTCTGCAGCTATTAGATATTGGTACCGGCAGCGGCGCCATTATCCTGACCTTGTTAAAGGAACTGCCCCAGGCGATGGGGACAGCGGTGGATAAATCTCCGGAGGCTCTGGCTATAGCGCAGGCTAACGGGGCGAAGCTGGGTGTAGCGGAGCGGGTGCGTTTTTTAGCGTCGGACCTGCTGCAAAAGCTGTCAGCGGAAGACCTTTATGATGTGATTGTCAGCAATCCGCCTTATATTCCCAGCGGGGTGATAGCCACTCTGGCGCAGGATGTACAAAAAGAGCCCAGGTTGGCTCTGGATGGCGGCGCTGACGGTTTGGACCTGTACCGGTTGATCCTTAAAGAAGTACCGGCCCATTTAAAAACACAGGGCCTGCTAGCCTTAGAAATAGGAACCGGGCAGGGGGCAGCGGTCACGGAACTGTGCCGTAAGGCCGGGCTGGAAGTTCAGGTGGTTTTAAAGGACTATGCCCACCTGGAGAGAATGGTTTTAGCAACTAAAGAGGGGACAAAATATGCAGACTTTATACTGGGACTTAAAGAATCCGAGAGGTTATGAGGCGATAGAGGAAGCGGCCAAGCTGATCAGAAACGGCGAAGTGGTAGCTTTTCCGACGGAAACGGTTTATGGTTTAGGGGCTAACGGTTTAGACGGGGCGGCGGTAAAGAAAATTTTTGCGGCCAAGGGACGTCCGGCCGATAATCCTCTCATCCTGCATATTGCGGATAAAAAAGATATAGCAGCGTTAACCAGCGGACTCACCGCTAATGCGGAGGCCTTGCTGGATACTTTTTGGCCCGGCCCTTTGACCATGATTGTGGCAAAGGCCAGCCTTATTCCGGACGAGACTACGGCCGGTCTTGATACGGTGGCCGTTAGGATGCCTTCTCATCCGGTAGCGGCGGAATTTATCAAAAAATGCGGGGTGCCTATTGCGGCGCCCAGTGCCAATATTTCCGGTAAACCCAGTCCTACTAACGCCCGGGATGTTTTAGAAGATATGGATGGCAAAATCGCCGGTATCCTGGACGGCGGTATGTGCGGTATCGGGGTGGAGTCAACCATTGTGGATACTACTACGCCTATCGCTACTATCCTGCGGCCGGGCGGGATTACCCGGGAAATGCTGGAGAACCGTCTGGGAGCGGTAGATATCGATCCGTCCCTTTTGGGCAGCAAGGTGGATAAGCCCAAGGCGCCGGGAATGAAGTATCGCCACTATGCTCCGGAGGCTCCCATGTATATTTACGAGGGTCCGGAGGCCGAGGAAGCCTTGCTGGCCGCGGTGCAGCGAGCCTTAAAGGCGGGCACCCGGGTCGGGGTGCTGTGTCCCAGGGCCTTGTGCGATAATTTGCAAGACTCCATGAAGTGTCAATTGGCTCCCTGGGGCCGGGATAAGTCTGACCTGGCGGAGAACCTGTATAATATCCTGCGGGGCTTTGACCGCAGCAAGCCGGATCTGATCCTGGCCCTGGGGGTCACGGAGACCGGTCTGGGGCTGGCTGATATGAACCGGATGCGCAAGGCGGCAGGTTTTAATATTTTGTGGGCGGATAATGGTAAAGTTTCGGTGAAAAGCGGCAGGAACTTCCCGGCGTTCGTGTTAGGCTAAAAGCGGTAGAAATTTTGGTCCGGACGGCTGCTCCCTACAGGAGGAAGTTGCATGAAAAGTTTTCAAGATACGCTGACTCTGACCAGTGATCATATTGACCAAATCTCTGCCCGTCTGCAGGAATACCTGGATGCTAACCAGATAGCACACCGGGAAAGCCTGCGGCTGCGTTTGTCGGTGGAGGAGACGCTCCTGCAGTGGCAGAAGTATCTGACTCCTGATGCGCAGTGCAGCGTCTGTTTCGGCAAACGCCTGTGGCGCACTTTTGTGCAGCTGGAGGTGAAGGGCGCTCAGGTTAACCCTTACGCTATTAAAGACCCAGCCTTTGGCGATGGAAATCTGCCTCAGAACCTGCTGATCGGGTTGGGTCTGGCCCCTTCCTATGACTATGTGGACGGGACAAATCTTTTAACCCTGCATCCGAACCGCCAAAAGCTCAATCCCATGATTCCTCTTTTGATCGCTATTGTGCTGGGCCTTTTGGCCGGCTATTTTTTTAATGCGGTGCTGGATACGCCCAGTCAGATCATTCTGGCGGATAAGTTTTTAAAACCCCTTTTCAGCACCTTTATGCGGCTGTTATCCCTGGTGGCTTGTATGATTGTCTTCTTCAGCGTACTCTGGGGTGTGGTTAACATCGGGGATCTGACTTTTTTAGGCACGGTGGGTAAAAAAATGGCCAGCCGTACCTTCCTGTGGATTTATGGCTCCCTGGTCCTGACCATGTTCATGGTTCTGGGTTTCTATCACCTGGATCTGGACGCTGCCTTCAATCTTTTGGGTATCTCGGAGGAGATTTGGAAGTTGCTGCTCGACATCATTCCCGGAGACTTTGTGACCCCTTTCTTAAAAGGGAATACGTTGCAGCTTATCTTTTTAGCTATCGGCGGCGGTCTGATCATGTTGCTTTTGGACCGGCAGGTTAAAGAAACCCTGACCCTGGTCGGGCAGATAAATATTATCCTCCAGCGGGCGATAGGCTATATAGGCACGTTGACCCCCTTCATAGTTTTCGTCTGCATTCTGCAGCTGTCCGTGGGCAGTCTGAAAATTCCCGGGGGAAGCCTGGTGAAGATTTTTCTGCTGATCTGGGCCGTAGAGCTGGTCCTGCCTTTGCTTTTTACTGCTTATCTGGCCCGTATTACCCGGACTTCTTTTTTTATTATCGTAAAGAAAATTTTACCCATCGCCCTGGTAGCCTTATCTACCGCTTCCTCCACCTCGGTCTTCGGCGCTAACATGGAATGTACCATCCACCGGCTGGGGGTTAACGAAAAGCTGGCGAACCTGGGGGTTCCCTTGCTGCAGACTATGTTAAAACTAGGTGATGCGGTTAACTTCTTTGTTCTGGCTTTGTGCGCGGCGGAGATTTTCCAGGTACCGGTAAGTCCCGCCTGGCTGGCCATCGCCTTTATCCTGTCGGGACTATTGTCCGTTGCTTGTCCGCCCGTGGCCGGCGGTGCCGCTACCGGCCTGGCCATCATCTGTTTACAGCTGGGACTGCCCGGTGAGGCTCTGGCCTTGTGTGTGACCTTGGCCCAGCTGACCGACTTCAGCAACACGGCTTTGAACGTGTGGGGCGGTATGACTTTCCTGCCTATTATCGCTGATTCCCTTCATCTGCTGGACCTGGAGGTCCTGCGGAACTAGAAGCGGAGCAAGAACTTCACAAAAAATACATTGCTCTACACGTAGAAGGAATGTTATAATAATATAGTTTCTATGTTTAAATTTCTATGTTTAAATAAATAAGGTTAAATATTAACAGGATAACCACGCTTTTAGTTGACAAGAGCGTTGCTTTGTTCTAAAATGCTTACTTGGTAAGGGAGGCTGAAGGCATGAAGATTGCAATTGGCAGTGATCATGGTGGGTTTCAACTGAAAGAACATTTGAGGAAGTACTTAACTGAAAAGGGTATGGAAGTTACCGATTGCGGTACTTTTACTTCTGATTCCTGCGACTACCCGGATTTTGCCGCGGCGGTTTGTCAGGAAGTGACCGGAGGTAAGGCGGAGCGGGGAGTCCTGGTCTGCGGTACCGGTATCGGTGTTTCTATTTCTGCTAATAAATGCCACGGTATCAGGGCAGCCTTGTGCGATAATGTTTACTCGGCGGAAAAGAGCCGGGAGCATAATGATGCCAATGTTATGTGCCTGGGCGCACGGGTGCTGGGCGTAGGTTTGGCTGAGCTGATCACGGATACCTTTTTTAAGACGGATTTTGCCGGCGGGCGTCATCAGCGCCGGGTAAATAAAATCATGGCTCTGGAACATGAGCAGGGAAAGTAATTAAAGCGGCATTAAGGGAAGGCAATTAGTAAATGAGCCTGGGCTCAGCTGGAGGGATAGCCGATGAATTTAGACAAGATGGCAGTGGTGGATCCGGAAGTTACGGCGGCAATTATGGAAGAGTTGGGACGGCAGAGAAATAAGATTGAACTGATCGCTTCGGAAAATGCGGTTTCTCCGGCGGTGATGGAAGCTATGGGGACGGTCCTGACCAACAAATATGCGGAAGGTTATCCCGGCCACCGTTATTATGGCGGCTGCGAGTATGTTGATAAGGTGGAGAACCTGGCCATTAGCCGGGCTAAGGAGCTGTTTGGCTGCGAGCATGTCAATGTGCAGCCTCACTGCGGGGCCAATGCTAATCTGGCTACTTTTTTCGCCCTGGTAAACCCGGGCGATACGGTCATGGGCATGAACCTGTCCCAGGGCGGGCATCTAAGTCATGGTTCCCCGGTGAATATTTCCGGTAAGTATTTTAAAGTGGTGCCTTACGGGGTTAATAAGGAAACAGAGACCATTGATTACGACGAGCTGGAACGGCTGGCAAAAGAAGCCCGGCCTAAGCTGATCGTGGGCGGGGCCAGTGCTTATCCCCGCATCATTGATTTTGAACGGATGGCCTCTATCGCCCACGGCGTAGGCGCCAAGCTGATGGTAGATATCGCACATATTGCCGGTCTGGTAGCGGCCGGGCTGCATCCCAGCCCTGTGCCTTATGCGGACGTGGTGACCACCACGACCCATAAGACCCTGCGGGGACCCAGGGGCGGCATGATCATGTGCAAGGAAGAGCTGGGCAAGGCCATTGATAAGGCGGTGTTCCCCGGCACTCAGGGCGGTCCTTTAATGCATATCATCGCGGCCAAGGCGGTGGCTTTTCACGAGGCGCTGCAGCCGGAGTTTAAGGTTTATCAGCAGGGTATCGTGGATAATGCCCAGGCTATGGCTAAAAAGCTGCTGGCCGAGGGTTTCCGTCTGGTTTCCGGTGGTACGGACAACCACCTGATGCTGGTGGACGTAAGTGCGGTGGGTCTGACCGGCAAGGAAGCGGAGCATCTGCTGGATGCGGCGGGTCTGACCTGTAATAAGAATACTATTCCTTTTGATAAGACCAGTCCTTTTGTGACCAGCGGTATCCGTCTGGGTACGGCGGCGGTTACTACCCGCGGTTTTAAACAGGCCGAGGTGGAGGAAGTGGCTTCAATCATCAGCCTGGTACTGCATCATCCCTCCGACGGTGCTAAGCAGAAGGAAGCGGCGGAACGAGTGGCGGTCCTGTGCCGGAAGTTCCCCATGTACCCCGGTTTGACCTATCAGGTGTGAACCCCGGGTGAAGGTTAATTTTACCTTTAGCAAGAGTCTTTTCAGTTTTAATTAAGCTATTTTTAGTTAAACTGTTTGTTTAGGTTTCGTTTAGGGTGTACGTTTAGAAGGTAAGATTATAGCTTTACATAAAAAAGGAGTGGTTAAGATGACTAATTATCCTAATCTGACTGTGGTTAAGCATCCTCTTATTACTCATAAGCTCACCATGATGCGCGACAAGAATACTAATTCTAAAAATTTCCGGGAACTATGCGATGAGATTGCTACGCTGATGACCTTTGAAGTTACCAGAGACTGGGAACTAGCTCCGGTGGAGATTGAAACCCCGCTGGAAAAGACCACGGGTTACCTTTTAAAGGATGAAGAGATTACCATAGTGCCCATCCTCCGGGCCGGGCTGGGCTTTTTAAACGGAGTAATGCGGGTAATACCCAAGGCACATGTAGGCCATTTGGGTGTTTATCGCGATCCAAAGACGCATAAACCGGTTGAATATTATTGTGGCTTGCCTAAGGAAACTAAGTCTAAAACTATTATCGTCGATCCCATGCTGGCTACAGGCGGCAGCTTTGATGCGGCCATTACCCTGCTGAAGGAAAAGGGCTTTAAGGACATCAGCTGCATGGTGCTGGTAGCGGCGCCGGAGGGTGTGGAGATGCTGGGTAAACGTCATCCGGATGTGATGCTCTACACGGCTTCCCTGGATCGGGAATTAAATGCGAACGCTTATATCCTGCCGGGCTTAGGTGATGCGGGCGACCGTATCTTCGGTACTTTATAATGAAGCGTCCGGACTGGGATCATTATTTCATGGAAATAGCTCAGGTGGTAAGTACGCGTTCTACCTGCCTGAGACGCAGCGTAGGAGCTGTGCTGGTTAAGAACCGGCAGATTCTGGCTACCGGGTACAACGGTACTCCTAAAGGCATGGAGCATTGTGAGACGGTGGGCTGTTTAAGAGAGCAGCTGCATGTTCCTTCCGGAAAGAACCATGAGCTGTGCCGCGGCATCCATGCGGAGCAGAATGCGGTAGTGCAGGCGGCCGTGCACGGCGTGTCCGTGGACGGGGCGACTTTATACTGCACCCATCAGCCCTGCGTGGTTTGTACGAAGATTTTAATTAACGCGGGAATAAAAAGGGTGGTTTTCCGCAATCCTTATCCGGATAAGCTGGCTGAAGACATGCTGGCGGCCTCCGGCATGACGGTGGAGGTCCTGGAAGGCTAGGACCGATTCCCGGGCAGGTTGGACTTTAGAGCCTAAAACGGGCAGCAGCCGGAGTGAAGTTAAGGAAAAAAGCGGTGTTACCGCTATGAGGTGAAAGGTTGAGAGTGTATATTTTAGCGTTTGTCATCTCGTTGTTGGCAAGTTTCTTGCTGACCCCTTCTGTAAAGAAGCTGGCTTTTAAAATTGGTGCTCTGGATAAACCGGAGAAACGCAAGGTGCATACGCATGTGATGCCGCGGCTGGGCGGATTAGCCATCTACAGCGGTTTTATTATCGCTATCCTGTGCACGGTCCATATTAACAAGGACGTGCTGGGCATCATCACCGGCGGTACTTTTATCGTGCTTTTAGGTATCCTGGACGATAAATATTCCCTGCCGGCTAAGGTTAAGCTGCTGGGGCAGATTGCGGCGGCTTTGATCTTGTGCGCTTTTGATATTAAGATTGAATGGCTCAATAATCCCTTGGGTGGATACTTCTACCTGGATTTGTTTTCCGTGCCCTTTACGGTTTTTTGGGTGATCAGCTTTACCAACGTGGTTAACCTGATTGACGGACTGGACGGGCTGGCGGCCGGTGTTTCCGGTATCGCCTCTATTACGGTTATCCTGGTAGCCGTGCAGCAGGGATTTTATTCCGTAGCGGTGATTACGGCGGCTTTGGCCGGCGGGATCATCGGTTTTATCCGTTATAACTTTAACCCGGCTTCGATCTTTATGGGCGATACGGGCAGCATGTTTATCGGCTATATGCTGGCGGCTATTTCGATTTTTGGCGCCGTAAAGAGCGCGGCTACCATAGCGCTCATCGTACCGGCGGTAGCTTTAGGGCTGCCTATCATGGATACGGCCTTTGCTATCTTGCGCCGTTACACGAACGGCCGGCCTATTTTCCAGCCGGACAAAGGGCATCTGCATCACCGCCTTTTGGCCATGGGCATGAGCCAGCGTCAGGCGGTCGTCCTGATGTACGCTATCAGCGCGGCGCTTAGCGTGGCGGCGGTAGTTTTAACGGAAGTGGACGGGTATTTTGCCGCCCTGGTTATTGCCGTGATTATTACCTGCGTGGCCATCGGGGCTAAGAAGATCGGTATTTTAAACGACCGGTGAGAAAAGGCCTGGGTGTAGCTGTGAACTGATACTAACTTGGGTTAGAACCGGGCGGCGTATAGCTGAGGGGAGATTACCAATGAAGAAGCTTAGAGTCATGACGGTGTTCGGCACCAGGCCGGAAGCGATTAAGATGTGTCCTTTGGTGCTGGAACTGGAAAAGCAGAAAGATTATATTGAAACTATCGTGGCGGTCACGGCTCAGCACCGGGAGATGCTGGATCAGGTGCTGCATCTGTTTAAGATTAAACCCGATTATGATTTGAATATCATGACGGCGGGGCAGACCTTGTACGATGTAACGGGCCGGGTTCTGACCGGTCTGAGGGATGTTATAGCCGAGGCTAAGCCTGATCTGGTGCTGGTCCACGGTGACACGACCACTACCTTTGCTGGAGCACTGGCAGCTTTTTACGCCCAGGTGGCCGTGGGACACGTCGAGGCCGGTTTAAGGACGGGCAATAAATATTCCCCCTATCCGGAAGAGATGAACCGGAAACTGACCGGGTCCCTGGCGGATTATCATTTTGCTCCTACTTCCACCAGTCAGCAGAACCTGCTGCGGGAGAACGTGAAGCCGGAGAAGATTTATGTGACCGGCAATACCGTTATTGATGCGCTGGATACTACCGTTCAAAAGAATTTTAAATTTGAGGATGAGGTCATTAATAAGGCTCTGGCCAGCGGCAAGAGACTGATTTTGATGACTACCCACCGCCGTGAGAACCTGGGCGAACCTTTGCGTCAGGTCTATAAGGCGCTGAAAGCGGTTCTGGAAACCCACCCGGATGTAGGGGTCATCTTTCCCGTCCATAAAAATCCTAAGGTGAGAGAGATTGTGAATCAGGAACTGGGCGAAGTGGAGCAGGTTTATCTGACGGAGCCCATGGACTACGAACCTTTTGCCAACCTGATGGCTCATGCCGACCTGATCTTAACCGACAGCGGCGGTATTCAGGAGGAAGCTCCGGCTTTAGGTAAACCGGTGCTGGTGCTCCGGGATACCACGGAGCGTCCGGAAGCGGTAACGGCGGGCACGGTGGAGATGGTGGGAACCGGCTATGAAGCGGTACTGACGGCCACCAACCGTCTTTTGGATGACCAGGCCTTTTACCGTAAGATGGCGGAAGCGGTTAATCCCTATGGGGACGGGAAGGCTTGCCGGCGTATTGTCAGCTTTATCCTGAACCGGTACGGGTTCCCGGTAGAAAAAATGTCTGAGTTTAAGGCTTAAGCTTATTTTTGGGGAAAAATAAGTTGCAAATCAGCGGAAAGCGATTATAATTAAACTTAGATAATGAGGTCTTCAAAAAGCTTAATTATTGAAGCGGCTGTAAAGAAAATTTAGCGGTAAATTTGCTGGTAAATTGAATTTAACGGTAAACTAAGCTGAGAGATAAAATTTATTTGTGCTTGGTAAGTCTTTGGGGAAAGATATTATTACACGAAGTGAAGGGCAGCATAGGGACGCGGGCAAGTGCGTCTGCTTATGCTGTCTTTTTATGCGGGAAAGCTGGCTTTAGGGGACCGGTTATTTGTCTATAATTTACACTTATTTTTCTACAATTGGTAAGAAAAGGGGTTGGCAATTAAGGGAAAGTATATTAAAATAAACTATATGTATCCTTAGGGGACATTACCCTAAACTTGGGTTATAGATAATGGAAAACTGGAAAGACCAAGAAAGATATTTAGCGGGAGTCGTCAGAAAGAAGGTGGAGCCTGCCTTAGCGTACTGGTAAAGTAAAAAGGATTTAGAGAGTTAAGATGAGGTTAAGGTATGTTTTCCTTTCAAAATTTAACGAAAAGTGAAGTAGTGGCGGGTATGAGAACTATTTTGACCCGTCAGGCCCTTTTGGGGATGTGCGGTGCGGCGGTTGTGTATGCCGTCTGGGGCCCGCTAAAGGCTAATCTGGCCGGCGTAGGGCTGTTCTGGTCCTTGATGGACACCTGCCTGGTGTTCCGCGGGGTCTTAAGGGGTTTTGGCGTGACCCTGGAAAAACGCTTGAGACGCCTGCTGCTCCAGACCTTTGTGCTGAGGGTGGCTTTAGCCGCGTCGCTGGTTTCTCTGCTTTTGGTAATGAAGCAAAGTGTCTTTGAGATGCTTTTGAGCTTTGTTATTCTATATGTTTTTTATATTATAAATTTAATAATATTCACGTCCTCATCTAAAAAGAAGCGGCCGTGAGGGAAGGAGAAAAAATGGGATCATCTTCAGTAATTGAGTATTTGCCAAAAGAAATATTTTCCGGTGTTACGGTACACATGCAGACCCTGTATATGTCCTGGCTGGCTATGATTATCGTCCTGGCCATCTGTTTGGCGGCCACCTGGAAGCATCAGCTGGTGCCCTCGGGTATCCAGAATGTGGTTGAGATGTTCATCGAGTGGCTGGGCGGCTTGATGGAGTCAAACATGGGCAAGGAAGGCCGCCGGATTATGACGCCGTTCATCATTACCTTGTTCCTGTATATCTTCGTAGGTAACGAGATCGGTATGATACCGTCGGTAGGCGTGCATCTTACGTCTCCTACCAACGATATTAACGTAGCTTTGGGTTTATCTATCCCGGTGGCTTTACTGGTGTATATCATAGGTATTGCCAGACAGGGGGGCAGCTACTTTAAAAAGTTTATTGAGCCCTATGCCATCTTCCTGCCTTTGAATCTGCTGGAAGATTTAGCCAGACCTTTGACTATGGCGGCCCGGCTTTTCGGTAATATCCTGGCCGGCGAGATTCTTTTAGGTGTCATGTATAAGTTCTCGGTAACTACCTGGCTGGTGCCTGACCTGTGGATCGGCTTCAGTATCTGTGTAGGTATACTGCAGGCTTTCATCTTCACCATGTTGACCATTATTGCCCTGGCTCCGGTATTTCAAGCTTTACATAAATAAGTTTTTCTTAAGCAGCTAGTAAGATATTTGCAGGAAGTAAGCTATTTGCAAAAACAAAATATTTTTAAGAAGTGTGCGTTTTCTTACGCAGACGGGAAAGGATGAAATTAAAATGGACAGTAACGCGATTATAGTATTAGGTTCCACCATTGCAGCAGGTTTGATCGGGGCGGGTGCTTCTATCGGCGCCGGCATCGGTGATGGTCTGGTTACCGGTAAGGCCATTGAGTGTATGGCTCGTCAGCCGGAGCAGGCTTCTAATTTCCAGGTTAATATGTTCATCAGCGTAGGTTTGATTGAATCTATGCCTATTATTTCCATCGTTATCGCGATTGTGCTGGTTTTTGCCAATCCGTTCGTAAAGTAATTACCAGGTCGGGAGAAAAAGGAAGTGCTGTAATTGGTAAATATTAACGCAACTTTAATTGCGCAAATACTGAACTTCATCGTGCTGTTAGTCGTTCTGACCAAGTTTTGTTATAAGCCTATCCTGAAGGTTATGGATAATCGCCGTAACCGGATTATCAAGGATTTGGACTCGGCGGAACAGACCAGGGTGGAAGCGGAAGATTTGAAAAAGCAGTATGCTAAGCAACTGGCAGATGCCCGCAAGGAGGCTACGGCCATCGTTGATAAGGCCAACAGCGTAGGTCAGAAGCTCCATGATGATTTTGTAGCGCAGGCGCAGGCCGAAAAAGAGCAGATGCTGAAGGCGGCGGCCGAACATATCGCTCAGGAGAAGCAGCAGGCTATGCTGGATATCCGGGCTCAGGTCATCTCGCTGGCTACGGAAATTGCCGGTAAGATTGTAGATCAGAAACTGAATTCGCCTGAGGATCAGGCGTTGATTGCTAAAACTGCCGACGGCGTTCTGCAGAAGTAAGGCTGAGGAAACGCTTGGGTCCGTCCGGGCGGAATCAGTCTGGAACGGCAATCATCTCTTGCGTTTAACCAAGGGATCATGGAGGTGTTTGGTGCAACATGTTAAATGACGAAAAACTTTCTTTGATAGAAAGATATTTACAAAAGTATGAGCTTAAGGCGTCTGATGTGGCGGAAGTAGGTCCGGATAACCGGCTCAAGGTGCTGATTATTACGGCTTCCATCTTGACGGCGCCTGAAAAAGAGCGGGTAGCCAAGGTGCTTAGTGAAAAGATGGGCTGCCAGGTTATCCTGGAGACTACCGTGGATCCTACCATCATCGGCGGCATTATCGTCCGGGCGGGAGACCAGGTGTACGATGCCAGTACCAGAAGACAGCTGGAAAAGGTCCGGGGCGAGCTGAACAAGGTAGAGATGAACGGTCAGACCCTGGATAAGCCGGAAGGCATTACCGGAGCTCTGGCTGACAAGGTACAGGGTTATACGCCGCAGGTGGATCTGGAAGAAGTAGGCGTAATTGAGAAAGTCGGCGATGGCATTGCCACCGTTCAAGGTATGCGCGGCGCCATGGCCGGTGAGTTGGTAGAGCTGCCCGGCGGGGTCAGGGGCATGGTGCAGAATCTGCATCCTGACGAGGTAGGCATCGTTATCATGGGCGGCGAGTCCAAGATTAAGCAGGGCGATATCGTCCGCCGCACCGGCCGTATTATGGAAGTGCCGGTAGGCGACGTTATGCTGGGCCGTATTGTTAATTCCCTGGGCCAGGCTATTGACGGCAAGGGTGAGATTCAGGCCCTGGAGCATCGCTGTATCGAGTCTCCGGCTCCCGGCATTGCCGACCGCAAACCGGTAGACGTGCCGCTGCAGACCGGTATTAAGGCCATTGATGCCCTGGTGCCTATCGGACGTGGTCAGCGTGAGTTAATCATCGGCGACCGTGGTACCGGTAAGAGCGCCATTGCCATTGATACCATTTTAAATCAAAAAGATACCGGGGTTATCTGTATTTACGTAGCCATCGGTCAGAAGGCTTCCACCGTGGCTCGTTTGGCGAAGAACCTGGAAGAGCGCGGCGCCATGTCCTATACGATTATCGTAGCGGCTACGGCGGCGGATAGTGCTCCTTTGCAGTATCTGGCTCCTTATGCCGGTGTTTCCATGGCGGAGTATTTCATGGATCAGGGCAAGGACGTGCTGTGTGTTTATGATGATTTGTCCAAGCATGCCGTGGCCTATCGTGCCATGAGTCTGCTTTTGCGGCGTCCGCCAGGACGTGAGGCTTATCCGGGCGATGTCTTTTATTTGCATTCCCGTCTGCTGGAGCGGGCGGCTCGTCGTAATGAGGCGGCCGGCGGCGGTTCCATCACCGCGCTGCCGATCATTGAGACTCAGGCCGGCGACGTGAGCGGTTATATTCCTACGAACGTTATTTCCATCACGGATGGCCAGATTTATCTGGAGGCAGATTTGTTCTATGCCGGCGTTAGACCGGCCATTAACGTAGGTCTGTCCGTATCCCGTGTAGGCGGCAGCGCCCAGATTAAGGCTATGAAGTCCGTAGCCGGCACTTTGCGTCTGGATTTGGCCCAGTACCGTGAACTGGCCGCTTTTGCCCAGTTTGGCAGCGACCTGGATAAGACGACTAAGGCTCAGTTGGATCGTGGCCAGCGCATGACGGAGATTTTGAAGCAGGGTCAGTATTCACCTATGCCGGTTGAAAAACAGGTTATTGCCCTTTATGCGGCTACCCGCGGCTTTATTGACGATATCCCCGTGGAAGATGTAGGCCGTTTTGAAAAAGAGCTGCTGAATCATATCTCTTTGAACGCGCCTGAAGTAGGCGAGTCCATTGTCAAGGAAAAGAAGATTACGCCGGAGAACGAAGCGGCGCTGAAGAAAGTAATTAATAACTTTAAGCAGACGTTTGCGACCACCGGAGAAACGAGGTGAGTGACTGATGCCTAATTCACGTGAGATTCACGGGCATATGCGGAGTATCAGGAATATCCAGCAGATTACCAAGGCCATGAAGATGGTGGCCTCGGCCCGTTTACGTCAGGCTCAGGCTAAGGCTGCGTCCAGCCTGCCTTTTGCCGAAAAGATTAAACGTCTTTTGGCTACTGCGGTCAGCGATACCACTTCGATGGAAAAGGTAGACGTGGAGGATATGCCGCTGCTCGTGCAGCGTCCGGTGCGCAAGACCGGTTTTATCGTGATTAGTTCGGATAAGGGTCTGGCTGGTCCTTATAATTCTAACGTGCTGAAACATGCCGCGGTAGAAATGATGGACCGGGATGAGTATGCTTTGATCACGGTAGGGCGCCGGGCCAAGGAGTTCTTTACCCGCCGGGACTATACTATTAACAAGAGCTTTTTCGGCTTTTCCGACCGTCCTCAATATAAGGATGCGGATGAGGTGGCTTATGCCGCGGTGAAGCTGTTTACCTCCGGTGAGGTGGATGAGGTGATCCTGATTTATACCAAGTTTAAATCCGCCTTGTCCTTTACCCCGGTTTCCCTGCATCTTTTGCCGGTTATACCGCCTAAGATGGAGAATGGGGCGGCCGCGGTTCCGGCCACGAAGGCGGTTGCGCCTTCCGAAGCGGTCATTTTTGAACCTGATCCCAGTGCGGTTATGAAGTATTTACTGCCGTATTATGTTAAAAACGAGATTTACGCTGCCTTGATGCAGTCAGCGGCCAGCGAGCTGGGAGCCAGGATGACGGCGATGTCATCGGCTACCGACAATGCGGACGATCTGCTTAAGACTTTAGAGATTTCTTATAATAAAGCCCGTCAGGCAGGCATTACCCGGGAAATTACGGAAATTGTCGGTGGAGCGGAAGCTCTGCAGCAAAACTAAGGAGGAACCCTTTAATGATTGGAAAAGTTGTGCAAGTTTTGGGTCCTGTTATCGATATTAAGTTTCCACCAAATCACTTGCCTGCGATTTTTAATGCGATTAAGATTGACGGCGTGGTAGGTGAAGGCATTAAGATTCATCTGACCACCGAGGTGCTGCAGCACGTGGGCGGCGACGTAGTACGTACGGTTGCCATGAGCTCCACCGATGGTCTGGTCAGAGGGATGGATGCCATAGATACCGGCGCGCCCATCAGCGTACCGGTAGGACCGGGCGTTTTAGGACGTATCTTTAACGTGCTGGGCGAAACCGTGGATCATGATCCGGCCAAGGTGGAGGCGGCTGATTACTGGCCTATCCATCGTCCGGCGCCTCGTTTTGAGGACCAGTCCACCACTACGGAAATCATGGAGACCGGCATTAAGGTCGTAGATCTGATCGCGCCTTATTCCCGGGGCGGCAAGGTCGGCTTGTTCGGCGGTGCCGGCGTAGGCAAGACGGTACTGATCATGGAGCTGATTCATAATATTGCCACGGCCCACGGCGGTTATTCGGTTTTTGCCGGCGTTGGCGAGCGTACCCGTGAGGGCAACGATCTGTGGGGCGAGATGAAGGAGTCCGGCGTTATCGACAAGACGGCGCTGGTTTACGGCCAGATGAACGAACCGCCTGGAGCACGTATGCGGGTAGGTTTGTCGGCTTTGACCATGGCGGAGTATTTCCGGGACGTGGCCGGGCAGGATGTGCTGCTCTTTATTGATAATATCTTCCGGTTTATTCAGGCCGGTTCTGAGGTTTCGGCCCTCTTAGGCCGTATGCCTTCGGCCGTAGGTTATCAGCCTACCCTGGCCAACGATATCGGCGCTTTACAGGAGCGTATCACTTCTACCAAGAATGGTTCTATTACTTCCGTACAGGCCGTCTACGTACCGGCGGATGACTTGACCGACCCGGCTCCGGCGGGCACTTTTGCCCATCTGGATGCCACCACGGTTTTGTCCCGTCAGATTGTGGAGTTAGGTATTTATCCGGCCGTGGATCCTTTGGGTTCCACCAGCCGTATCCTGGATCCTCTGGTTATCGGCGAGGAACATTATAAGGTAGCCCGCGGGGTGCAGGCTATTTTGCAGCGTTATAAGGAACTGCAGGATATCATCGCCATCTTAGGCATGGAAGAGCTGTCCGAGGAAGATAAGATCACGGTAGCCCGGGCCAGAAAAGTGCAAAAGTTCCTGTCTCAGTCTTTCTTCGTAGCGGAACAGTTTACCGGCACGCCGGGTCAGTATGTTCCTCTGAAGGAAACTATCCGCGGGTTTAAGGAAATCCTGGAAGGCAAGCACGACGATTTACCGGAAGCGGCCTTCTACATGGTCGGCACCATTGATGATGCGATAGCTAAGGCGAAGACTCTGGAAGAGGATTGATGTTATGGCTAATTTAATGCGTTTTGAAGTTTTGGCTCCGGATAAGTACGTTTTGAAATCCGATGAGGTTTCTTACGTAGGGGCCGAAACTACGGGCGGCGGCGTAGGCATCCTGGCGAAACATGCCAATATGATCTGCGCTTTGAAAGAGGGGCCGCTGAAATATCGTGATGCTCACGGAAAGTCCCATTACATCTGCGTAGATGGCGGCTTTTTGGAAGTAAGAGAAAATAAGGTTACCATCTTGACCGAAGCGGCCGAAACGGTGGAAAGCATTAACATCGAACGGGCTCAGGCTTCGGAGGAGAGAGCGGTAACGCGGCTGAAAAAGCCGGATCAGGCTATCGACCTGGACCGGGTCATGCGGAGCATGCGCCGGGCTCAGGCGCGTTTAAAGACAGTACAAGTGGCCAGCCGGGATAAGGATTAACCGTCTGGCAGCTGACAGGGCGGGGGTGGGGTTATGGCTATTAATCCTGGTTTGATAGTGGCAGCGGCAGGTTTGGCCGTGGCTGGTTTTAAGGTGTATCATTCCGTGGCTGGTTCAGAACAGATTATTAGTAACGCCATGGAGCGCTACAATGATGAAAAACTGAATTATTATATGCGGCAGAAGCAGGCAGTCAAGACCTTGGTGGAATTAGGGGAGACCAAGCTGAGACTGTGGCATGAGTTCGGCCGCTTGGCCCGTATTTATACGGTAGGGCGCAATATGCCTAATTTGATTACTTTTAAGGGCCTGGAGAGCTTCCACGCCGGTAAGCCGCAGATGGATTATTTTCTGAACCTGGCGGCTACGGTGGATAAGCTCCATGCTATGAAGTGGGACGAGCCTGGCACCGGCATCTTGATGTCGGTAGCCTTGTACGGCCGGACCATGACCCAAAAGGTGGAACCTTTAAAGCCGATTAAGCTGGGCAATTTCCCGGAAACCCAGGAGAACCATTCCCTGCTGGATACGGTGGCTCTGACGGAGCCGGAGGCTCATAGTGCCAACGGCACCATTGAGGAAGCGGCGGTGATGAGCGAGATCCTTTCTATCCCGGAAATCATGGAGATAGCCTCTTTGGTAAACAAAGAGCTGGCCTCCAAGGAATTAAAGAAGACGGATAAGGAAGACGCCCTCATTCTCAAGGATAAGATAGATTGGCAGTCGTTGAAGCTGGCCGATGCGGTAGGGCGTATGAGCCGGGTGGCAGAGTGCGGTAAGAGCCTGCAAAGTGATCTGGACCGTCTGTATGTGGTCCTGGCCCCTTTATTGGAGCGCCTGGAAGCCACGATTAAAGAAAAACGGGATTATCATGACTTTACCGATTCAGAGAAGGAAGATTATATGATGGCCGCGCTCCTGCAGCGCGCCTTAAGGATTAATACCAGGATTGACCTCCTGGTAAAGCGGGGTCACCTGTGCGTTATCAACTCTTTGTCCATTCATGACGGCGCTAAGCTGGCGGCTTCTATCGTTCCTGTTCCCCTGGCTAAGACTTTGTCGCAAGGAGAGGAAGCGTCTCAAACTGAGAAACCGCAGCCGGAGGAAACTGAAACTCCACGCCCGTTCCAAGGTCAGTCCAAAAGACCGCCTATCTAAAGAACTAGTTACATCGTAACAAGTACCACGCTTGTCGAAGTCGCACCGCGGGGGGAAAAATAGTTATGGAAGACGTTCTAAGTTCCGTTGCCGGTAACCGGATGGTCCAGCTTAAATTGGAGATACAGGACTTGAAGAAGCTCCTTAAGACCCAGGACGATCCGGATAAGATAGCCGAGCTGAAAAAATTAATCTCTGAGAAACAAACCTATTATAATATTTTAGAGGACCGGCGGAGACTCAGCGGATTCTGATTTTCCGAAGGAGGTAAAGATGGATTACAGGTTGATAGGGATGGTTGTTTCCATTCTGCTGCAGTGGGGAACCGCCTACTGGGTATATCGTGACACCAGGGCCCGGAAGGTTCCTTATGGTAATGCCTGGATTGTCTTCACCTTTGTATTTTTGCCGGCGGTCTTATTTTATATTATTTACCGGCATACCCTGGCGGTTAAGATTCAGCTGAGCCTGGAACAAAAGGCGGAGTTGTCCTTTGAAAGGCAGACGGAGGCCCAGAAACGCCGGATAGCGGAGCAAAGGGCCCTGGCTGAGCAGAACCGGGCGGAGCAGCAGGCGGAAAACCAGAAGACGGAGGCCGAGCTGGAAGCTTACACGCAAAAACGGGCGGAGGCTAAACGTAAGCGGATGGCCGAGCTGGAGGAAGAACGCCGGGAGCAGGAAGAACAATTTGCCAAGACTTTGAAGCTGAAGAAGGACCAACTGACGGATGCGATTAATAAAAATTTGCGTCCCCGATCATAGATACGACCGGTAAGGCCTGGAGCGGACTCTGGGACCTGCCGGTTTTTGTTTGAGATAAAATTTGGCGGGCGGCCTTGCTAAACACCTGGTAAAAGTGTTAAAATTATACAATATCATAGGGCATATTCTGACTGTGATATTCAGTTGAGATTGGTAGGAGGGAAATTTGTGGAAAAGCTAATCGTCAAGGGTGGTAATCGACTAATAGGCAGGGTGAAGACCAGCGGTGCCAAGAACGCGGTCTTGCCGATTATCGCCGCCGCTATTTTAGGCGATACGCCGAGCCGCTTGGAAGATATACCCATGCTGGAGGATGTGCACACGATCTGTGCCGTGCTGAAATGCCTGGGTATTAAAATTGATAATAGTGAAAGTCATGTTTTAACTATCGACAGCAGCAACATTACGGCTTGTGAGGCTCCTTATGAGCTGGTGCGGAAGATGCGGGCTTCTTTTCTGGTCATGGGAGCGCTGTTAGGCCGCAAGGGTCATGCCCGTATTTCTCAGCCGGGCGGTTGTGCTATTGGCAGCCGGCCCATCGACCTGCATTTGAAGGGCTTTGAAGCTTTAGGGGCGAAGATTGAGCAGGGCCATGGCTATATTGATGCGTCGGCGCCTAACGGACTGAAAGGCACCACGATTTATCTGGACTTTCCCAGCGTGGGGGCCACCGAGAATATCATGATGGCCGCTTGCATGGCCGAAGGCCGCACGGTACTGGAAAACCCGGCGGAGGAACCGGAAATCGTCGACCTGGCCAACTATCTGAACCAGATGGGGGGCAAGGTCCGGGGCGCCGGTACTAACGTGATGCGTATTGACGGAGTTAAGCGCCTGCACGGTTTCGAGCATACGATTATCCCGGACCGCATCGAGGCCGGTACTTATATTATCGCCGCGGCCATGACTCATGGCGATGTGCTGGTGGAAAATGTGCTGCCGGAGCATCAGAAGGCCCTTTTGGCTAAACTGCGGGAAGCCGGGGTCCAGATTGACGAAGATATTGACAGTATCCACGTTCAGTGTCCGGGCAAGCTTAAGGCGGTAGATGTGAAGACCATGCCTTATCCGGGCTTTCCTACGGATATGCAGGCTCAGATGATGGCCATGCTGGTAGTCAGCGAGGGACGCAGCCGGGTGACGGAAACCGTGTTTGAAAACCGTTTTATGCACGTGGTGGAGTTAAACCGGATGGGTGCTAATATTACGACCGAGGGACGGAGCGCCACTTTGTCCGGGCCGGTGCAGCTGACCGGCTGCCAGGTGCGGGCTACCGACCTTAGGGCCGGGGCGGCGATGATTCTGGCCGGGCTGGTCGCCGACGGGGTCACGGAAATAGGGGATATTTACCATATCGACCGGGGCTACGAGAATATCGTCCAGAAGCTGAGAGCTTTGGGCGCTGATATTGAGCGGATAGAACAGCAGGAAGATTAAAAACCGGGTTTACAAGCTGAGTTTTAGCACGGAAATTTAAAATAGAAATTTAAGCGCTAAAAAAACTGCGGTAAATTGAGCACGAAAAAGTAAGGCTGCGGCTGGAAACAGGTAAGACCGGGTTTTGAAGGAGTGTAATTATGTTTTCGAAGAATACGGATATAGGTATTGATTTAGGTACAGCCAACATTCTGGTGTATGTCAAAGGTAAGGGCATCGTCCTCAATGAGCCCTCGGTGGTAGCCGTGGACAAAGAGAAAAAGACCATCCTGGCGGTAGGCGAGGATGCCCGGCAGATGCTGGGGCGTACTCCGGAAGGCATCGTGGCTATCCGGCCCATGAAGGACGGAGTTATCGCTAATTATACGATTACCCAGAGGATGCTGGAATATATCGTGGAGAAGGTCGTGGGGAAGCGCTTTTTCTTTAAACCCCGGGTTATGACCTGTATCCCGGTAGGCATCACCTCGGTGGAAAAGCGGGCGGTGCTGGAAGCAACCATGCAGGCCGGCGTGTCTAAGACTTATTTGATTGAGGAGCCTTTGGCAGCGGCCATGGGGGCCGGACTGGATATCGTCTCCCCTTCGGGCAAGATGGTGGTGGATATCGGCGGCGGTACTACCGATATTGCTATTTTGAGCCTGGGCGGCGTGGTAGACGATGCTTCTATCAGGATTGGCGGGGATAAGTTTGATGAGGCTATCGTGCGCCATGTGAAAAAAGAGTACAACGTGCTCATCGGCGAACGCACGGCCGAGGATATTAAGATTGCCATCGGCATGGTTCATGCCGGTGAACATAAAGAGATGCAGGTGCGGGGCCGGGATGTGATTAACGGTCTGCCAACCACGGTTACGGTTTCTTCGGAGGATACCCTGATGGCACTGGAGGAATCGGTGGATTCCATGATCGGCAAGGTTCGTTCCCTGCTGGAAAAATGCCCGCCGGAGCTGTCGGCGGATATCGTGGATAACGGCATCTGTCTGACGGGGGGCGGGGCTCTTTTACGGGGCCTGCCGGAGCTGATGCAGGAAGAAACAGGCATCAAGGTTTACGTGGCGGAAAATCCTTTAAATTGCGTGGCCATAGGTACCGGCAAGGCTTTGGAGAATTTGGACAAGCTGCGTCCGGGCACGGTTTTCAGCAATAGTTTCTTTTAAGTATAAGGCTGGTGCATAAGGTTAGTATAACCGCGGAAGGTCTGCCAGGGCAGACCTTCTCTTTTGTATGTATGGGAGGCGCTCATGAGATTTCTTTGCAGATTAATCCTGTTATTATTTTTGCTGACGGCCCAGAGTGAGGTTTGGGCGGCTACAGTTACGAATATCCGTACCAGCACGGCGGCCATGCGCCGCCGTATTGTGCTGGACCTGGATGGGCCGGCGGCCTATAAGGAAACCGCTACCGATAAGCTGATCAGTCTGAAGCTGGCGGCGTCTGCTAAAGCGCGGCAGCTGCCGGTAAGGGATTCTTCCATCAGCAGTGTGGCTCTGGTGCCGGAAGGGCGGGACTCCAGCCGGCTGGATATAGCTTTAAATAAGACGGCGCAGCACCGGGTGCTGGTTTTAAAGAAGCCGGACCGGATCGTTATTGATGTCTACCGGATTGCGGTAGTTAAAAATACCCGAAGCCTGGGTAAAGGCCTGGATTATACCTACTGGCAGGATGATTTCGGCGGGGAGCCGCTGCGGCTGTATATCCTGGAAATGCATCCCGGCAGCAATTATTACCTAAGGCCTTTTTCGGCGGCGGTGAATCAAAACGGGCGCGGACGGCTCAGCCGGGCGTCTCAGGCCCTGGGCGCCGTAGCGGCGGTGAACGCCTGCTATTTTGATACCGACGGCTGGGTCATCGGCAACTGTGAATGGCAGGGGTCCTTCTTCGGTATTGAGGAAACACCCCGCAGCGCTCTGGTGATTGATGCTAACGGCACGCCCCAGGTCATGAAGGACGTGGCTTACCGGGGGGTCGTCACTTTGCCAAGCGGCAAGGATTTGACTATCTTAGGTTTGAACCGGGCCCGGATCAGTGATGATCTGGTGCTGTATAACAGCAATTATGGCACCTCTACGGGAACCAATTCCTTTGGCCGGGAGGTGCGTATTGCCGGAGACCGGATTCAGGAGGTCTCGGACCGCGGCAATATGCAGCTGGCCGCAGGTTCGCTGGTTTTATCCGGCCACGGGATTAACAGCGCCGCTATGGCCGCTTTAAAGCCCGGCAGCCGCATTAATCTGCAGCAGACCCTGGGCAGCATCAAGGCGGATACGGCCCAGGCGGTCATTGGCGGCGGGCCTTCCCTTTTAACTGACGGACAGGTCGATGTGCGCAGCTCCCAGGAGCAGCTGGCCCCGGATATTACCTGGGGGCGTGCTCCCAGGACGGCGGTGGGCATCAAAAGCGACGGTACGGTTATCGTGCTGGTGGCGGATGGACGCAGCGATTATTCTACCGGTTTGACCCTGACGGAATTAGCCCGTTACCTGAAAAGGCTGGGGGCGGTGCAGGCGGTTAATTTTGACGGCGGCGGCTCTTCCGAGATGGTAGTTAACCAGAAGGTCATGAACGATCCTTCGGACGGAGATGAACGTCCGGTCAGCATCGGGCTGGGGATTTTTGCAAAATAGTTGTTTTTTCTGGCTTCTCGTTGTATAATTTACTATAGACTATGTCTGTGCTTAATTTTATTTATGACTTAAGTTAGTTAAATGACTTAAGTTAGTTAAGCTTAGTTAGTTAAGCCGTTAAATAGTCGGTGAAGGAGGTTGTTCTTATGAAAAAGATAAATTGGCAAGTTTTAACCATAGCGGTGATCCTGATTTTGGGCCTGGCCACGCTGGGCCTGGCGGCAGGCGGTGTACCGCAGATCAGTACTTTGAGCGGTACCGTGACGGCTGACGGACTGGTAGCGCCGGGGGCTTCTGTATCTGAGGGACAGGTCCTGGTGAACGTGAAGACGGTAGCGGGTCCTATGCCGGCAGCCAGAGCCAATGTAGCCGGTACGGTGAACTCCGTGCTGGTGACGGCTGGACAAAGTATTACCAGTGGGCAGACGGTAGCCGAAATTACGGCAAAATAAGTCAAGGGGCCGGCGTGATTTCACGCCGGCTTTCTAAGTAGAGGGAGCCTTATGTTAAAGAAAATTATTTTCCTGCTCTGGGCCTGTTTGGCTTGCAGCGGTCTGTGCCAGGCCGGCACGCCCCTGATGCCGGTGGAGGATATCAGGGCCGGGATGGAAGGTTATGCTAAAACCGTCATCAGCGGCGATACCATCGAAACCTTCCCGGTGAAGGTGCTGGGGGTTACCGGCAACGATGCTATGGGCTACCGGATCCTGGTGGAGGCCTCCGGGGATGTGATGGACCGCAGCGGCGGCATTTCCCAGGGTATGAGCGGCAGCCCGGTTTACTTTGACGGGCGGCTGGCGGGAGCTATCGCCTATGGTAAGGCTTTTACTAATTCCCGGTACTGTTTTTTAACTCCCATAGAATCTATGCTGCATCTTTTGGACCAACCGGTGCCCCATTACGAGGGTCTTCTGCCTAAGGGGACCGCGCTTATGGCGGGCGGTTTTACCGAAGAGGGCTTTAAGTATCTGCAGCAGTCGCTGGAGCCTTTGGGGCTGACGGCCCTGGAAGCCGGCGGCAGTGGTATAAAAGAGAATATAGCGCCGCTGGAGCCTGGCAGCAGCGTGGCGGTAGCCCTGGCTTACGGTGATATGACCTTAGGCGCTATCGGCACCGTTACCTGGATGGATGATCAGGGGAAGGTTCTGGCTTTTGGCCACCCTTTCCTGCAGCGCGGCCCGGCGGATTTCTTTATGAACAAGGCCTGGATTCTGGCTTCTCTGCCTAATTTAGAGGCTTCCTATAAGGTCGGCTCCTTAGGCGAGGTGGTAGGTACCATTAATCAGGACCGCAATGCCGGGGTGGCAGGTCAGGTAGGCAAGGGACCGAAAACTATACCGGTCTTTGTTTCGGTGACTGATTCCTCCCGTTCTTTAAACGGCAGTGTAAGGGTACAGCTTATTGATGATGAGCTTCTGACCCCGGCGCTGCTGGGTTCAGTGGCCGCTAACAGCGTCAGCAAGGTCTTTGACTTTGCCGGCGGCGGTACGGCCCGGGTGACCTTTGACATTAATGCTTTAGATAAGAAAAATGAACCTTTGACCGTCCACCGGGATAACATGTTTTACGCTCCTTCCAAGATAATAGAGACGATCCCGGAGGAACTGGTGGAAACCGGTAAGGTCCTTCTGCAGAACAAGTTGGAGAAGACCAATATCCTGGATGTGCATGTGAACGTGGATATCGATGATGCGGCCAGGATTGCCGAGATTCAGAAGGCGGCGGTGCGGGAAAAAGAAGCGGCTCCCGGAGATTTGATCCATATTGAGCTGCTGTTGAAGCCCTACCGGGGTGACAACCTGACTAAGACCGTAGCCTATAAGGTCCCCGCGGATGCCAAGGACGGTACTTTGCGGCTTTCAGTCAAGGGCGGGGCTATGCTGAACTGGATCCAGGTGCTTTTGCGTCAGCAGAAGGAAGCCGGGGTGCCCACCTTGAAGAAGAAAAAGACGGAACCGCCGGATTTACAAACCTATGTGAAAAAGATCAACAATATGGACCGCAATAACGATCTGATCATTGATGTGGCCGCCAAGGCGGCTAAGCCCCAGGTCAGACCCAAGGCTGCGGACGAAGCGCAGGAGGAGGAGAGCCAGGGCTCTGGCTTTGATTCCTTGTTGGCGGGAACTAAAAATAAGCAAAAGTTTCCGATGGATTTTATCCTGGACGGGGAAACTACCGTTACGGTAAATATAAAATCTTGAGAACCAAGGTCTTTAAACCTAAATTGACATAAAAATGTCACATTAACACGCTACAATAGGTTCAAGGCTAAAACCGGAGCCTCTGGCCCGGTTTCAGGCCTTGGAACCTTGATAAAGCTATAGGGCAGCGGGAAAGGAGCAGGACGTGCTGAAAGATTTTTGTAGTAAGGTAGGCGTCAAGGTGTTGGAACTTTGCGCCGCAGGCGGCCGTTTATCCCTGCTGTGTACGGCCACCTTAAAACAGGTGCCGCGGGTGGACCCCCTGGAGTCCGTGCGGCAGATGTCGCTCTTAGGAGCTGACTCCCTGCCCATCGTCCTGTGGACGATTCTCTTTACCGGGATGGTTTTTTCCGTACAGACGGCGAAGGAATTCGTGCGTTTTGGCGCCTCCTCTTCCGTTGGCGGTATCGTGGCCATAGCCATGGGCCGTGAACTGGTGCCGGTACTGGTGGGGGTGGTGGTAGCCGGAAGAATCGGCGCCGCCATAGCGGCAGAGATAGGGACCATGAAGGTCACCGAGCAGATTGATGCTCTTAGGGTTATGGCTACGGATCCCATCCGGTTCCTGGTCGCACCGCGGTTTGTAGCGGCTTGCTGCATGCTGCCGATCCTCATTATCTTCGGCAATGCCGTAGGTAACGTGGGCGGTTATCTGGTGGCCCATTATTACGCCGGAATCAGCACTTTTTCCTATGTGGATTCTATCCGCATCTTTGCGGAGGTGTTTGATATTGTAGGCGGCATGATTAAGGGAATCTTCTTCGGCGGGATTATCGCCGTGGTCGGGTGTTATGAGGGCCTTCATGCCAAGACCGGGGCGGAAGGCGTAGGTATTGCCACGACTAAGGCCGTGGTACTGTCTATTATCCTGATCTTCATCGCCAATTATTTCTTATCGGTCGTCTTATTTGTTTAGGAGAATGTTGAATGAAGCCCATCATTTCTATTAAAAACTTAACCATAACTTTTGGCACTAAAAACGTCATCGACGGACTGGACCTGGATGTGAACTGCGGCGAGACCCTGGCCATCATCGGACCTTCCGGGACCGGTAAGAGTACGATCTTGAAAGTATTGATCGGACTTTTGGCTCCCACCAGCGGCGAGGTGCTTATAGAGGGTACGGATGTAGCGCATTTCAGCGAAGAAGAGTGGAATCAGCTCCGCCAGAAGATGGGCATGGTGTTCCAGTATTCCGCTCTGTTTGATTTCTTGTCGGTTGGAGAGAATATCGCCTTTGGGATGCGGCAGCATCTGCATATGCCGGAGGAGAAAATCAAGGCGCGGGTGACCAGCCTGCTGGAGATGGTAGGCCTTTCGGAGGCCCGGGATCAGTTCCCTTCGGAGCTCTCCGGCGGTATGAAAAAAAGGGTCGGGTTGGCCCGGGCTTTGGCCACGGAGCCGGAAATCCTGCTCTACGACGAACCCACGGCGGGCCTTGATCCGCTCAGGACCATGAGCATCAGCCGGCTGATACGTAAGACCCAGCAGCAGATGAAAGTTACTTCCCTGCTGGTAACTCATGACATGGAATCTACCTTTGTGGCAGCGGACCGCATCGCTATGCTGGATAAGGGCAAGATTATCGCCATTGGGACGGTGGAGGAAATCAGAAACAGTTCCAATCCGGTGGTTCGGGGATTTATCAATGCGGAAAATGCTAGCGAGGTGGATTTGTTATGAAAGCTAATGAAGTAAAGGTAGGAGCCATGACCATAGGCGGGTTTATTATCCTGGCCTTAATCATCAGCTTTTTAGGAGCGTTTAACCTGTTTGAGAAAGGCTACAACCTGACCGTGGCTTATCCGGGAGTTTCCGGACTTAAGGTCGGCAATCAGGTGCGTTACGCCGGGGTGCCGGTGGGCACGGTTAAAAGCATGCAGGTCAAGCCCAATAAGATTGATGTGCTGGCGAAAATTAACGAAGGGGTGCAGATCCCTCAGGGGTCCATCTTTACGGTAGGCTCGGATGGCGTCCTGGGCGATAAGTTCGTGGATATCCAGCCGCCGGAGCGGGTCACCGGTTCGTTCCTGCAGCCGGATAGTACGATTACCGGTGCTAACAGCAAGGGCCTGGATGAGTTTATGGCTTCGTCCACGAAGGTCCTGGCGAAGGTGGAAGGTATCGCCGATGCTTTGAACAATGTCTTTGGGGATCCGGAAGTGCAGAAATCCATGCGGGATGGTTTTGTGGAAGCCCGGGATATCAGTCACAACCTGAACCGGTTCACCAATGTGATGGCTACCCTGGCCGAGCAGAATCAGGGACAGGTAACCGATATGATTCATCAGTTAAATGATATGACCCTGCGGATGAATAAGGTAGCGGGTCATATGGAAAGCCTGGTGGCGAATGCTGATGATAACGGGCGCACCGGCCAGAACCTGGCCGTGATGATGCAGAACCTGGCCGATGCCAGTGCCCGGGTGGAGGAGGTTTCAGCGGTGCTGAGCAATGTGGCTACCGATCCGAAGACCTCGGAGGATATTAAGGCCACCCTGCATAATGCCAGACAGGCCAGCGACCGGGCCAACAAGATGCTGGGCACCTTATCTAACGCCAAGTTTAAGGGCGATGTGCTCCACAGTGCCGGAGCCGGCAAGTGGCGCAGCAATTTCGGCGTGACCCTGGAGCCGGTGGACAACACTTCGCTGTATCTGGGCGCCGCCAATTTTGGCGATGATACCAAGCTTGACCTGCAGGCTATTCGTAAGTTTAAAAATGCGGATATCAGCCTGGGCGCTATGCAAGGAGATTTCGGGGTCGGTTTGGGGTACGATGTAAGTAAGAAAATTCATCTGTATTCTCAGTTCTATGATTTTGATGATTTAAAAATCAGGTTAGGGGCGGAATACAAACTTAATAATAATTTATCCGTCATAGGTGAGAGCCTGGATGTACGGGATGGTACCAGAAAGGATGTTTATCTGGGCATGAGGGCTTATTTCTAAGCAGCCTGGTTTGGCTCGGGGCAAGTTTTACGGCTGGCTTGGGGGTCAGCAGGGCAAGAAACGGTTTCACTAGGGCTGAAGCTTAGGCCGGAGGTTGATAGGGCGTGAGAGCGGAAACAAAGTGTGTTTTGTTTGTAAACACTCTTGCCAGTACTATTGACGCTGACTGGAAATAAAGATATAATTTGGTTGCTGACTGGTTAGTCAGACGAATGGAGGTTACGAATCATGGAGAGGAAGATCGGTAAGCGCGGTTTGTTATTAGGTGCGCTTCTGACGATGTTAATTGTACCTGCGGCTTTAGCGGCGGAAACCCTGCCGATTGATTTACAGACGGCGGTTAGTAAGGCCTTTGCTACTCACCCTAACATTAAAAAGGCTGAATATAATCTGGATGCGGCCCGGGCCACCTTGCATGCGGCTCAGGAATCCCGCGGTCCGGTAGTGACCCTGACTCATTCCACGGGGAGGGGCGGTTATGCTGATGATCAGTATAGTTCAGGACTTTCTGTTAAGCCAGATGGAACCGTTGGTTACAGTACGGTCAATGTAGGTAAGGAAATCGGCAATAGCTACAGCAACACCGTGAAGATGACCGTGCCTATCTATACCGGCGGCCTGCTGGAAGGTAATATCGCCAAGGCCAAGGCCAGCTACAACAGCTACGAGATCGGCTACGGCAAGGCTTATATCGATTTAAAGAAGACCGTAACCTCAGATTATTTTAACCTGCTTCAGGCAGCGAATACCAGGTATGTGAGCCAGCAGTCCGTCAACGACCTGGCCGACCATTTAAAAAATGTCCAGGCCCAGTATAACGTGGGCGTGGTGGCCAAGGTGGACGTGCTGCGCAGTGAGGTAGAGCTGACCAGCGCTCAGCAGACCTTGATTAAAGCTGACAATGCTTATAATCTGGCGGAAGCCAATTTAAATAACGATATGGGTATTCCCCATGATACGAAGCTGCAGCCTAAAGAAACCCTGCACTATGATGCTTATGCCAAAGATCTGGACTTTTGCATCGATTATGCTCTTAAGAACCGGCCGGATCTGAAACAAAGCCAATTCTTGGTAGATGCAGCTAAGGCCAGCCTGGATATTGCCAAGGCAGGCTGGAGGCCTTCTATCAGCGCTACGGCGGCTAACAACTGGACTAACGGTCATTGGCCCGGTGATGACAAAGAGAACTGGTCTGTGGGAGTAGGTCTGTCCTGGACCGCTTTCGACAGCGGCGTGACCAAGTCCAAGGTCAATGCGGCTAAAGCGACCTTGTTGTCCCAGGAAGAGCAGCACCGTCAGGACACGGATACGGTAAGGCTGGATGTGCGCAGCTGCTACTACGACCTGCGGGAAGCGGAGAAGCGTATCTCTACCACCCAGGTAGCGGTAACTAAGGCGGAGGAAGACTATCATATCGCCCAGGTGCGTTATCAGGCGGGGGTAGGCACTAACACAGATGTGCTGGATGCTCAGGTGGCTTTAAACACGGCCCGGAACAATTACAATACGGCGCTGTATGATTATAATACCAATAAGATTGATTTGCAGACGGCTATGGGCGTGGAAGCTATGCCCAATACCCAGGAGAATCAGGCTATCCTGACCGGCAAGGCTTTAAAGCAGACCGCGGCGGAAAAGGATGCGGAGGCCGCGCAAAAGGCGGCTAAGAAAGCTGCCGAAAAAGCGGCTAAGGATGAAGCTAAGGCCGCTAAGAAGGTCGCTGCCACTACGGCGGCTAAGTAAAGCAGGACAGATTCGGGCCGCCTCCGAAGGGGGAGGCTGGTTCCAGACCGGCAGTTCCTTAGGGCGGGACAGGTACTGTCTGGGAACCGGATTTGCTAAATTGCATTTGACTAAAAGGGAACCCGTGCAGGGTTCCCTTTTGTGTTAACAGGCCTGAAGGCCGAACCGTAAATTAAAGTTGTCGTCGTGTGCAGGTTTCCCTTTGGGGGTAACCGGTCTGCGGCTGGGATTTTTTTGATACTTATTTTATTTTTCTTAAAGTCTTATTTTCTTGGCTTATTCGTAAAAAACAGTGGTAAGCCAGACCGCTTTTTGCTATAATATATTAATATGGATTGGTGTAACATGCAGAAGATTTTTCGGCTGGACAAGCGGGCAAGGCTTTAAGAGCGGAATAAAACTGATGCTGGTTTCTTGGGAGAGATAGCATGAAAAAGATACTGGGCCTGGCAGCTGTCTTGGCAGCGGTCCTAGCCGTAGGTTATTATACGGTAGTTAAATATGTGGTGCCGGCAGCGCTGCAGGAAGCGGTACCGCAGATTGAAGCCCAGGCTGAGAAGTATGTCAACGGTAAGGTTAAGGTGGGCAGCCTGGTCTGGGACGGGGCCTTTAAGCTGACCTTGAAGCAGGTGCAGGCCTTTGATCTGCAGCAGCAGCTGGTGGCGGACCTGCCGGTAACCGAAGTTACCTTAAATCCGCTGGCGGCTTATAAAGACGTGCAAAGGGCGGTTACCTCTATCGCTCTGCATCGCCCGGAAATCTATCTGCGTCAAAATCAAAAAAATCAGTGGAACCTGCAGAACTATTTAAAGCCTTCTGAGTCGGAGACTACGCCTTTTTATGGTAAGATTACCCTGGATGACGGCCTGGTCCATGTTATAACTCCAGAACTGAAGCAGGACTTTGGGGTGGAAGGCAGCCTGAATGCGGCCAGCAATCCGGATTTCGGGCTGGACTTTTTAGTCAGCCGGGGTCAGGATCAGGTTAAGGTCGCCGGTAAGCTGGATAAAAATGCGGTTGGAGCGTTGGATGTATCCAGTGAGGAACTGAATCTGACTCCTTTTGCTCCCTGGGCGGCTAAGTACGGCCAGGTGAACCAGGTGGCCGGACGGGTCAAGAACGTGACGCTGCACTGGGAAAATAACGGTACCGCCGTGGATTTGTCAGGGCGGGGCGACTTGGAGCAGGTCAGCGGACAATATCCCTATAATGGGCAGGTCTTTAAGGCCCGGGTCACCGGTCCGTTAGATTTTACCAATAAAGAAGTTTTCGTGCATAAGCTGCAGGTGGAGCTGAACGGGCAGCAGGCTGAACTAAGCGGCATGCTGGATTACCGGGATTTGGACAACCTGGAGGGGGATGCCCTTTTAAGCGCCCGGGAACTAAAGTATGAAAATTATACGGTTACAAACCTGCGTCTGCCGGTTTCTTTGCATCAGCAAAAGGTGCTGGTAGAAGAGGCGGTGGTGGATTACAGCCAGGGTAAAGTTAAGGCGTCCGGCAGCTATGATCTCAAGAAAGGGGAGCTGCTGGCCCTCATCGATGTGGATAAGGTAGCCCTGGACCTGTCCCAGTGGTCTGAGGCGGCTCTGGCCGCGGAAGCGCCGGTGCTGGTCAACGGCAGCTTTGGCGCCCACGGCACCTTGAAGGAAGATACCAGGCAGCTTAATGTGGTAGCTAATGGGGGGGATTTGGCCTGGAAAGATATCAAGCTGATGATCCTGGACTTTGATGCCCGGGTGGATGATAAAGGTTATACGGTACAGAACCTGACCCTGGTGCCGCAAGATGGCAGTCAGGGAGTTCTGGCGGTTAAAGGCAGCGGCGACCTGGAGGGCAATTTTAATTTCCAGGGACGGGCGGCGGAGTTTAACTTTACGCCTTTCCTGGCCGCGGCCGGGCAGGAGGGGTCCGGCAGGTTCTCCAGTTCCTTTAAGGTGGCCCGGTCCGGCGGTGAGTTGAGCTTTGACGGCATGACCCAGATCCTGCAGGGAAAGGTGCGCAGCCTGGAGATTCCGGAGGCCCATGGTATCCTGCATATGGATCATAACCTCCTGGTCATCAACGATTATCAGGTTAATATGCCTCAGGGCCGGCATCTGGTCAACGGAACGGTTAACCTGGCCGGCAGCGAGCCCTATCTGGACTTGAACATAAATACCCGGGGGGTAAGGGCGGAGCCTTTGGCGGCTCTGGCCGGCAATCTGAACCTGACCGGCAATGTGGATAACCAGTTGAAGGTGCAGGGCACGCCCAGCCGTGTTAAAGTCACGGGCCAGGTGAACCTGACCGATGGCAGCGCTAACGGCTATCTGATCGATCAAGCTACGGGACGCTACGGTTATGATGACGGAGCGGTTTCCCTGTCGGATTGTGTGGTAAGGGCGCTGGGTACTACTTTGACTTTAAACGGCACCATGGACCGGGCCCAGAACCTGAACTTTAAGGCGGTGGCCCAGAACGTGGACCTGCACCGTCTGCCCATCAAGGACGAAACGGTGGATTTGAACGGCAACATGTCGGCAGAAGGCGCTTTGACCGGTACCTTAAATCAGCCGTTGTTCTCCGGCCGGGTGACCAGTAAGTCCTTTACGGTCAATGGGGAAGAAATTTTAAACTTTAAGGGCAGTATCGTGGCTAACGGCCGGGATCTTAACCATATCCAGGGCGACTGCGAGCAAAAAGCGGCTAACAGCGACAGCTTTGACAGTCTGTATGCCGTGGACTTGAACCTGAACCGGGAGCAGCGTTTCCTCCAGGGCGAGGTGCGGGTTTCCTACGGTAATCTGAAATCCTTGCTGAAGATGGGCAAGGTGGGTTATGATATTGATGGCACGGTGGAAGGATCTATCACCTTTAACAAACAGGGTAAGGGGTCCGGCATCGAAGCCGACACCTATATTTACGATGTGAAGCTGCACAATCAGAAATACTACCGGATGGCCTTACAGGCTCATCTCAAAGACCGGATCCTGTATTTTGACAATGTGCGCCTGGAAGAAAAGGAAGGGCAGACAGACCATGGCTTTATCGCCGTAGGCGGCACCATCGATTTAAAGAACCGCCAGTATAAGGTGGAGGCCGGCGCGGTAGGCGCTAATCCGGCTATCATCACCGCCTTGATGGCTGATCCTGTCACCCTGACCGGCAGCATGAACATGGTGGTACAGTTAAACGGCAGCTTCGATAATCCAGACGGCAACGCTTCCGTGGAGCTAAGCGGAGGCAGCCTGGCCGGGTTCGAGCTGGATAAAGCGGTGGGGATGCTCACCTTAAGAAATGATAACCTGCGGCTGGAACAGCTGCTTTTAACCAAAGATTCCAATAAACTTTCCGCTTATGGCGATATTCCGGTGGATTTGTTCCGGGCCAGTGAGAAGCGCCGCAATCCTGACGCGCAGATGAACATTAAGCTCAACCTGAACGAAGCGGATCTGGGTGTTCTGGGAGCCTTTAAAGCGGTGGACTGGGGCATGGGCGCTACCGAAGGTGTGATTACGGTAGGCGGCACCCTGGAGGAGCCCCTTTTAAACGGGGAGTTTAAGATTACGGACGGCGCGGTTAAGCTTCACGATGTGACCACGATCGTCGATAAGCTGAACGTGGATGTGGTCTTCGCCGGCAACAAGGTCCTGGTCAACAATGTTTCCACCAACCTGGGCCGGGGCAGACTGGTGGGCAGCGGTACCTATGCTTTGCGCAGTTCGGCTAAGGAAGCCTATCAGGTGGACTTGACCGCTGACAATGCAGAAATCGTGTCCAGCGTCTTTACCGGACGCTTTAACGGAACGGCCTCCGTCAAGCCGGGGGAGTATTATCCTCATCCGGTGGAAGGCCAGGCTCCGCCTAAGGAGATGACGCCCTCTTACCGGCCGGTGGTGAAGGCGGATCTGCAGATGGATGACGTGACCATCAACCTGCCGGGCATTCCTTCTTTCGGGGAAAGCAAGAGCAATATTGGTCTGGATGTGGCGGTGAAACTGGGACCCAAGGTTCATCTTTACAATAAGTATTTTTACGATATGTGGCTCAGCGGAGGCCTGAAGGTCACCGGCGGCAGTGATTTTATAATCATTAACGGCAAGATTGCGGCCACCAAGGGCTCCGTAACCTATCTGCGTACCAACTTTAAGTTAAAGGAAGCCTATGTCACCTGGATGGAGCCGGGCAACGTCCTGCCTCACGTGGTCCTGGATGCGACCACTAAATTCAGCCGTTACAACATTAATATGAAGATCAACGGTCCGTTGGAACAAATGGATTTGAAGCTGAGTAGTGATCCGGTGTTAAGCCAGGCGAAGATTATCCGCATGCTGACCTTGCAGAGAATGTCGGCGGGCAGCGATGAGGTTACCAACCAGGATTTGCAGAACCTCCTGGTAGCAGGGCTGCAGACGGCGGTTTTAGGCGATGTGGAAGAGATGATTAAACGGACCTTCGGCATCGACCAGTTTAAACTCTACATGGGACGGCTCAACTCCGGGGTAGATATTGACAGCTCCAAGCTGAAGGAAGTTACCGAGGAAGAAAGAAACCAGTATAACTTCCTCTTAAGCAAAAATCTCAATAACCGGTGGAGCGTGGGTTATACCAGCAGCTTTAACGGAGTTTACAAAAATTATTTTACCAGTTACGATCTCAGTAACCACATTAACTTTACCATGGCCCGGGATCAGGACGGACGCAACAAGTACAGCGTCCAGTACCGGATTTCCTTCTAGCAGGAGGGGTGAGAATGTTAAAACAGTATTTGGAAGAACTAAAAAAAATACCTCTTTTAACCCGGGAAGAAGAAGCCCTTCTATGGGCAAGAAGCGAGGCGGGAGAGGCTGAGGCTCATCAGAAGCTGATTACTTCTTACCAGCCTCTGGTCTTTAAGCTGGCCATGGGTTTTCGCCTGCAGGACGGGGTGACCATGGAGCTGATTCAGGAAGGGACCATCGGGCTGCTGGAAGCGGCCGAGAGTTTTGATCATACCCGGGGGGTGGCGTTTAGTTTATTTGCTGCTCACCGCATCCGGGGCCGGATGGTGGACTTTTTGAAAGGGGAATGCGCTCAAAGCTGTGTCTCCCTGGATACGGAAAATGAGGCTGGTCTGGCCCTGGTGGATTTTCTCCCTTCAGACTGGCTGGGTCCGGCGGAACTGGCGGAGCGGCACGTGGTGGCGCAGCAGGTGGCCGGAGCGGTAGAACGTCTGCCGCAAAAGGAGAAAGAGGTGCTGGAAGGTCTCTTTTGGGAAAACTGCAGCATCGCCGACCTGGCGGACCGCATCAACGTCAGCACCGGCCATGTGTATCGCCTGCAAAAACAGGGGGTAAGGCGTATCCGGGGCATGTTGTCCCGGTTCATGAACGAATTTAATAAGAGCTAAAAAGATTAAAAGTAGACTAAACTGAAGTAAAAATAAGAAAAACAGCTCTTTAGTGGTCAAAAACATCAATTTTAACTCAAAATAGTAAGTGAAAAATTTTACAGAAATCCTGATTATATATATACTATGTAAATAGCGTGACAGTTAAGGGGGCAACGGGAAAATGGGCGGCACCAAGAGTTTATGCCAGCGGATACGCAGTGCCAAGGTCAGCCTGGATAATGCCGAGCAAAGTTTTAAGGCAAAACAGGAGGTCCGGGGTGAACTGGATTTGATGCTGGCCGAAGCCGAACTGAAAAATTTGCGCCAGAAGCGTGCGTCTAAGGTTATCTGGACCAGGCAGCTTTTGGCGGCCTGCTGCGCCGGACTTATCCTTTTAGGAGGGTATGGTGGCTGGTGGTGGGCCGTTTCCAGCCGGGACGGAAGCACCGGCAGGGCGGAAGCTACGGCGCTTACGGCGGTCAGGATTGACCCCGGGCGTTCCAGTCTTCAGGTGGCAGAACCTGCTCGGACCGATACCGGGCCGGCGCTCAAGGAGAATACTGCCTCCGAAGAGGGAAGCTCTGCACTGGAAGGCGTATCTCCGGCCGCTTCGAAGAACCTGACAGAATCATCCTCGCCTCAGATACAGAAGGCGGTCCGGACGGAGCCTAAAGCTCCGGAGCCGGTTTATATACAACCACCGGTAGAAAGCCGGGTGCAGGCTTATGCCAAGCCTGAGACGGATACCGGTCCCGGGGTGGTTTCTCAGTCAGAAGCTGCTTCACCTTTGGCGGTTTCTACAGATGAGATGCGGCAGTTAGTGCGTTCCGGTAAACAAAAATTAAGCGGGATAAAATAAGCAGGGAGGATTCATAATGAAAAAAAGCCTTTTATTCAAGCAAGTAGGGGTCGGCCTGGCGGTAAGCATGCTAGCCGCTCTGCCGGTCTATGCGGAGACTAATACCTCAGTCTCCCAGCCTATTGCAACTAACCGGAAGGGCGGAGTTGTTCGTCAGGAACCTTCCCAGAATATCGATAATAATGCTCAGAAACCCGTGGAAAACCTGGGCACGGTGGGCTCAGCCCCGGCACCTTCCGTAAGCACTCAGGTAAAGCCTTACGTAGGTCAGGTGGTAACCAAGGTTTCCATTACGGGTAACGAAAAGATTAAGACGGAAGATATCCTGGCGGCGGTGAAGACCAAGCCGGGGATGAAGCTGACGGAGGACGAGGTCAACAAGGACCTCCAGTCCATTTACGAGCTGGGCTGGTTCTACGATATGGTACCCCAGTTTACCGTGGTGCCTGAGGGGGTGCAGCTCTCCTATCATGTGATGGAGAATCCGGTCTACAAGCGTTTAAAGGTTTACGGCAACACCAAGATGAAGGATGTGAAGGTGGATTTAATCCTGAACATTCCTCAGGACCAGATTATCAACGTCAAGGACGTTAACGCCAAGATTCAGCAGTTAGAAGCTGCTTACAGCAAGGAAGGCTATATCCTGGCCCGGGTCACCGATATGAAGATGCAGCCGGACGGGACCCTGGAGGTTTATATTAATGAAGGCCTGGTTCAGGGCTTCAAGGTCAAAGGTAACGTTAAGACCAAGGATTACGTTATCCTGCGGGAAATGAAGATTAAGAAGGGCGAGCCTTTTAATTCCAAGGATGCCCGCCGCAGCATGCAGAAAATTTATAATTTAGGCTTCTTTGAAGATGTCAATGTCAAGCTGAACCCGGGCACCGATCCTAACAGCGTGGAGGTCGAGGTGGACGTGGTGGAGACCAATACGGGTACCTTCGGTATCGGCGCCGGCTACAGTGATGCGGATGGTTTCGTCGGCATGATTTCCGTAGGCGATAAGAACTTCCGCGGCACCGGCGACAGCATTTCTATGTCCTGGGAATTCGGCGGCGTCGATAACAAGAACTATTCCTTAACTTATACCAAGCCCTGGCTGGATAAGAAGGAAACTTCCGCCACCATCTCCCTTTATGATTTGACTAACTCCTATGCGGATTATAACCGGGATGCGGATGAAATCGCCCGTTACGACAAGCGGCGTATCGGTCAGGAATTGACCTTCAGCCGCAAGACCAATAACGAGTTCATCAGCAACTACCTGACCTTAAAGAACCGCCGGGACAGTTACAGCGGTATAACGGACGGGTATGAGAACACGAGCAGTTACGATCAGTATTACGAAGATTCCTATAATCAAAAATATTATGACCAGTACAAGACCTGGACCACGGCGGAAGACCGGCGGAAAGAGAACTTCGGCTCCACCCGCAGCATCACCTTCGCCCGGGTGCTGGATTCCCGGGATAACGTCTACGACCCCCATGAGGGCAAGCGTAACTCCTACAGTCTGGAATGGGCCGGTCTGGGCGGCGACTTTAGATTTACCAAGCTCAGCGTGGACTACAGATACTATCTGCGCAGCATGAAGAACAACGTGTGGGCCTTTGATTTTGCCGCCGGCTATGCCTGGGGCGATATGCCTTTGTCCCAGCGCTTCACCATGGGCGGTTCCGATACCCTCCGCGGCTACAAGGACGATCAGTTCCGCGGCAACAGCATGTTAAAGGGTACGGTGGAATACCGGATGCCCATCATCGAAAAAGTTCAGGGCGTGGTGTTCGTGGACAGCGGCTACGCCTGGGATAAGAGAGACGAGAATGCCTTCGACCTGGGCCTGATTAAGGGCAGTTACGGTTTAGGCCTCCGGGTCAACTCTCCTTTAGGACCCATTAAGCTGGATTACGGCTTTGGCTCTAACGGCGGCCGGTTCCACTTCAGCTTCGGCGGTCAGTTCTAATCATGAAACACATAGGTGTGCTGGCGCTGATGGGATTGTTTCTGACCAGTCCGGTTTGGGCCGCCCCTATTGAAACCGTCCAGGTGACGGTGGTAGATACCAGGGGCGGTACCAGCGCCCCCCTTTTGCGCAAGATGGAAGGCAGCATGCAGGCTGTAGCTCAGCAGCTGTTTCAGGATAAGGACAGCGGCAGGGTGGCCCAGGAGGGCGCGGCTTATGCCAAGCTTTTAGCCGAGGTGTCCGACCGGGTGCTGACCGGCTATCAGACCGATGCGGTTAATATTACGCCCGGGCCGGTAACCCAGGTGAATTTTAAGGTCAGTCCCTGGTCCGAGGTGGTCCATGATGCCGTGGTGGATCTGCAGTTCTCCGGGGTCAGTCCCTGGGCGGCGGCTTATCTGGAAGGAAAGCTGCCCGGGCTGCGGCAGCGTCTGGCCCTTTCCTTGAACGGTATCTCTCTGGATGCTACCGACTGGGCCGGCGGGGTCCTGCGCAACCTGGTGCAGGGCGAGCTGGAGCAGAAGCTGCCGGAATTTAAAGCGGCGGTGGATTTAAGGTCCGTAGAGGGCAAGACCGTTTTGCAGGTAATAATTTATCCGGTAGGGGAAGTGGTGCACCGGGTGCGCTACGAGATGCTGTCCGGGTCCATTCCCAACATCTTGTTCATGGACATGAAATACCGCTACCAGGAGAAAGCCGGAGCCCTCAGGGGCCTGCCGGTGGCCTTTGTGGATCGCAATCAGGTCGAACTGGAACAGCGGCTGGTGGAAGAGCTGAAGAAAGAAAACCCGGTGCGCATCCATAACCTGACCCCTCAGGCGGATCTGATCCCCGGTCCTGATACTACGGTGGATATTAAGATTGAATCCTCAGAGTATAAGATCTGGTTTGAAGGCTACGGCGATGTGGGCCGGCACGATGAGAACCTGTCGGGGCGGGCGCATTTCGGCCGCTTTACTTCCAGGCGGGATGAGTTTTTCGCCGAAGCGGGCGTGGATTTAAAGGACGTGCAGTGGGATTTCTCCGGCGGGTATGCTCTGCACAGCGGCAAGAGTACCTGGTCCTATATGCGCCGGTCTCCCACCGCGGAAAATGTTTACCGGGTGGAATATGATATTACGCCCAAGTGGCGTCTTCGTTACGAGCATTTTTCAGCTGATGCCGTGAACGAATATGCTTTGCGGTACCGGATTCATGAGTTTTTGAGTGCGGAGTATGTATATTCCACAGAAAAATCATATTTTCGTATCGTAGGAAACCTCTGATTCTCTTGAAAGTATTATTTTCTATGATATAATAATAAAATATCAAGGATTTTTTAACCCAACTAAATTTTGAAAAAGAAAGTAGGAATTTTATCATGATGGAAAAATTGCGTGACCCCAAGAATGTCAAGACGATCTCCTTAATTTTCTGTGCTATCTTCGTTATCGGCTGCTTTACCCTGGCCCTGACCTCCGGCGGTTTTGGCGGCAACGTGGCTTCGGCTGCGTCTCCCTCCAATTCTGCTATCGGCGTGGTTAACTACCAGATGCTGGTATCCCAGTCTCCTTCCCTGGCTTCCGTAAGGACGACCATGCAGAATGAGATTCAAAATACCAAGCAGGAGTTTGAAGAGAAGAGCAAGGATATGAACGCTACGGAAAAAGACCGTTATTACAAACAGCTGCAGGAACGGCTGGGTAATAAGGAAAAAGAATTGATGGATCCTCTGATGAAGGACATCGAAACGGCCATTAAGAAAGTAGCAGACAAGAAGGGCTTGACCGTAGTAGTAGATAAGAACGCAGTTATTTACGGCGGCGTGGATATTACGGATGAAGTTTCCAAGGCTATGGTCTCTGGCGGTAAGTAAAAATCAGAAACGGGTGTCGGTCTCGTTAGTAAGCAGGACTAGATAATTGGTGCAGGTGCGGATGCCGACCGCCTTAAGGCTTGGCGCGGTTCCAGGCCTTGAGGCAGGATAGGCAGGGCGGCTGCACCATTATTGTGCCTGGCTCAAGAGGTGGGAGCATGCATTGGCTGTCAATTTTAATATTAGCGCTGACTCTGCTGGTTTCGGCCTGCGGACATCAGGGCGCTCCTGCCAGTGGTGATAAGATTGCCGTGGTCAATTGGGATAAATTGATGGAAGCTCACCCCAGCGCGGCCGACCTTAAAGCCAAAAAAGATGCTTATGACCTGCTTATCTTACGCCGCAAAAACGTGGCTCAGGACGGGCAGATGCAGCTCTCCGGCTTAGCCCGGCTGCAGCAGTTAAAGGATAACAGCCGGCATAATTATCTCCAGGCTGACTACCAAACCAAGCTGGCCGAACAGCAGGCCATAGCGCAGGAACAGCGCAATGCAGATTATAATGCGGCGGTGGCTGAAGCCAAAACGGCGACGGCGGAGGAAGAGGCGGCGGTAGAAAAAACCTACCGGCTGCGGATCTTCAATCTGCGCCTGAAACTGGATAATGTGTCTCTCACCGCTAAACAGCGGGAAGAAACCCTGAAGCAGCTGGATCAGGCCGAAGCCGAAAGAGATGAAGCGGTGGCTCAGCTCTGGGCCAAGCGGTCCCAGTTGGTAAGAGATAAGATGGGTCCGCTGGAAGAGGCCCGGCAGGCCAGGCTGACGGAGTTTGCTAAGAATCTTCAGTCCCAGCTGAAGGACTCTCCCCCGGACACGGACAGTGAGACAGCTTTTAAAGAAGCGCCGGCGGCCCTGGCTGACCTGGTAGCTTCCCTGGATAAGCAGCTGGACCGTAAGCAGCAGGAAATCGAACTGCTGCAAAATACCATGAAACATGAACTGGAAAGTCTGGTCATGAAGACCGCCCGTCAAAAGGGTTATACCATCGTTTTTCACAAGGTCCGGGTCAATCTTACGGCCGACGATATTACGGAGGAGTTAGTTAAGGAAGCCCGGAAGTTGAAGAAAAATAAATAAGGCAAGTTGAGAAACCTGCTCAAAAAATTAAGAAAAGCATAAGGAAGGTTAAAAGAATGAAAAAATTAGTAGCATGTCTGATGATTGCCTGCTCTTTACTGGCCTTTGGTTGCAGCGGACGCAGCGCAAAATTCGGCGTAGTAGATATGAAGAAAGTGGAAGCTGAGTCTACGGTGGTCAAGGAAGTCAAGGAAGATATGACCAAGAAGGCCCAGGAGCTCCAGGATAAACTGCAGAAGGATACCGCTGGCAAGAGCCAGGAAGAGGGCCAGAAGATTGCCCAGGAGTTGTCCGGTCAGATGCAGGTAGCTCAGGCCGAGGCTCAGAGCAAGTTAAAAGCCAGCCTGGATGCGGCTTTAGCCGAGATTGCCAAGGAAAAGAACCTGACCGCGGTTATTTATAAGGATGTAGTTCCCCAGGGCGGCGAAGATATTACCCAGGATGTTATTGATAAGATGAAATAAGTTCAGACTTAAGTAAGTAGTTGAAGCGGGCGCGGGACTATCTGAGTCCGCCCGCTTTTTTTGACGAGGAGGTCGAAAATGGAAAAGACGCTGCAGGAATTAACTAACTTTTTGCAGGGGCAGCTGGAGAACGACAACCCCTCTTTGACCATTACCGGGGTGAACGGGCTGGTGGAGGCCGGACCGCGGGATATTTCTTTTGCGGTGCCGCCCTACGTGGAGCATTGCCATTTAAGTAAAGCCGGTGTTTTAGTCCTGTCTCAGTCTGATCCTTTGCCGGACGGTCGTCCGGTGATCCGGGTGGAGAACCCCCGGGCCTCCTTTGCCGAACTTTTGGAGCTGTTCAGGGCGCCGGAAGAGATTCCCAGAGTCATCAGTGAACGGGCTTTTGTTTCGCCTAAGGCTAAGATTGGCCAGAACGTAGCTATCCAGCCTTTTTCGGTGGTAGAAGACGGAGCGGAGATCGGGGACGATACCATCATCTATCCCCAGGTATATGTGGGCCGGAAGGTGAAGGTGGGTAAGGGCTGTCTTTTGTACCCCAAGGCTACCATCCGGGAAAACTGTGTCCTGGGCGACCGGGTGATTCTGCAGTCGGGCTGCGTGATCGGCGGGGACGGCTTTGGCTTTGTTACTACCAACGGCAAACATACCAAGGTGCTGCAGACCGGCAACGTGGTGCTGGGCGATGACGTGGAGGTCGGCTGCAATACCTGCATTGACCGGGCTACGGTGGATAGTACGGTGGTAGGAGCCGGCACGAAAATTGACAATCTGGTCCATCTGGGCCACAACGATATCATTGGCGAGAACTGCCTCCTGGTAGCCCATGTGGGCATTTCCGGCAGCGTGACGGTAGGTCATAACTGTACCTTTGGCGGGCAGGCGGCTACCGTGGGTCATATTAAAATCGGGGATAACTGTACTTTTGCCGGTCGGGCCGGGATTATCGGAGATGTTCCTTCCGGTTCGGTGCTGGCGGGTTTTCCGGCTCAGCCTCATAAGGACTGGCTCCGGGAAGAGGCTAACCTGCGTAAGGTGAGCAGCCTGGTGAAAAGGGTCAAGGCTTTGGAAAAGGAACTGGAAAACTTGAAAGAAGCCCTGCCCCGGGATTAAGAGCCGCCTAAGGAGTTAAGGTCGGGGTTGCTGCTTTGCTCCATCCGGAGCTGAGCGGATCAAGCGTATTGTAAGGAGTGAAAGTGCGTGCTGGCCTATTATGCCATGAAGCTGCTAAGTAAAATTATCTGCCTTCTGCCCTGGAGTCTGGTGAAGCTTTTAGGTGCCGGTCTGGGACAGATGGCCCTTTGGGTCACCCCTGGATGGCGTCTCAGGATGGCGGCGGCCAATGTTCAGGAATGCCTGGGGCTGCCGGAAGAAGAGGCGCGCCAAGTGGCCAGGCAGAGCCTGACCAAGTTCGGACGGCTGGTGATGGAGGTTCTGCGTTTCCCTCTGCTGAATGCTCAAAACCTCCGTCAGACGGTTTCCGTGGACGGGGAAGCTTACCTGCAGGAGGCTTATGCCGCCGGCCGGGGTGTCATCATGGCTACCGGCCACTTTGGCAACTGGGAGCTTTTGGGGGCCACGGTAGGATTGTTGGGGTACCCCATCTTAAGCATTGCCAGAAAGCAGAACAACGGAGCCATGGACCGGTTCATCAACGAATACCGGGAGATGGTGGGGCAGAAGGTGGCCTACAACCGTGGCGAGAACGGGGTTCTGGCCATGGGGCGGATGCTGAAGGAAAAGCATCTGCTGGGGCTGCTCTACGACCAGGATACTAATGACGTAGGGGTAAAGCTGAAGCTGTTTGGCAAGGAAGTCATTACTCCGGCCGGGCCGGCTATGTTTTCCCGCATGTTTAAGGCACCTATCCTGCCTATCTTTATGCATTACGATCAGGATGGTCACTGCCGGGCCAAGATTTATCCTCCTCTTTATACCGCAAAAACTAAAGATAAGGAGCAGGATTTATTTGAGGTCACGGAGAAACTAATAAAGATATTGGAAAGTGAGATTAGAAGCAACCCGCCCATGTGGTTCTGGGTACATGACCGCTGGAAGGATGGGCGGCAGAGATTTAGGGTACAGCACTAATAACAGTAAAAATCCTTTTGAAGGAGGGAGCCTATGCAGAGGCAGGTAACTTTAGCCAGGGAGATCAGTTACTCCGGTATTGGTCTGCATTCCGGCAAGAACGTACAGATGAGGCTGGGTCCTGCGGCGGAGAATACGGGGATAGTTTTTCAGAGAAATGATCTGCCGGGACATAATAGGATTCAAGCTTTGGCCGAGCAGGTAACATCGACCCTGCGCGCCACCACCATCAGCGGGGAAGGCGGGGCGACCGTCTTTACGGTGGAGCATCTTATGGCAGCCTTGTCCATGCTGGGCATTGATAACTGTCTGATTGAGATGGATGCTCCGGAGCCGCCGGTGATGGACGGCAGCGCGGCCGGCTTTTGCGATTTGCTGCAGCAGGCCGGTTTCAAGGAGCAGGAGGCGGAGCGGAAGGTCTTCGCGGTGCCTAAAGCCTTTTCCGTCTACGAGGGCGATAAGTACGTGGCTATTTTGCCTTATGACGGTTTCAGGGTGTCCTTTACTTCTATCAACAAGCATCCTTTGCTGGGGACGCAGTTTTATGACCTGAACCTGACCCGGGAATCCTTTTTGAAGGAAATTGCTCCAGCCCGTACCATCGGCTTTATGAACGAAATCGCCCAACTGCAGAAGATGGGCCTGGGCCTGGGAGGCAGCGTGGAAAACGTGGTCATTTATGACGATACCAAGGTCCTTTCCCAGCTGCGTTTTGAAAATGAACTGATCCGGCATAAGATTTTAGATATCGTCGGCGACCTATATCTTTTAGGGCATCTTAAAGGGCATATCATCGCCGTTAAATCCGGACATGCGCTTAACTCCAAGTTAGCCAAGCTGATTCACGCTTATAGAATGAAAGAGGAGGGTTAATGATGGCTCTTAAACTTGATATTAATGAAATTAAAAAGATTCTGCCGCACCGTTACCCCATGCTGCTGGTAGACCGGATCCTGGATATGGAACCGATGAAATGGGCGATCGGACTGAAAAACATCACCTATAACGAGATGCAGTTCTTAGGCCATTTTCCCAATGAGCCCATCATGCCCGGGGTACTGTTAATTGAAGCCATGGCCCAGGTAGGCGGAGTGGCGATGCTGTATCCGGAGGAGAACCGGGGCAAGATTGCGGTTTTTGGCAAGATTGACAATGTGCGTTTCCGCAAGCCGGTAGTGCCGGGCGATCAGCTGATCACCAGGGCAGAGGTCATGAAAACCAGGGGAACCATGGGCGTTATCCACTGTGAAGGCAAGGTGGACGACCAGGTGGCCTGCGAGTGTGATTGCTTCTTCGCTATTCAAGAGCGCAAAGATTATCCCGAATGATAAAAAACAGTGAAATCGGGTCAAAAAACAGAGTAAATGGTAGTAATACTGCGTTAATTTGTTTTAATGACCTTATTTGACTGGTGAATAATGGCGTAAGAAAAAGATTATATCTATAATTATTAACAAGTACTATTATGCCATGCAAACCGTGGATAATAAGGAGTGAAGTCTATGAGTTCGATAGTTACGCCTTTGCGTAAGATTCACGAAACAGCAATTGTCAGTCCTAATGCGATTATTGGTAAAAATGTGGAGATCGGTCCCTACGCTATCGTGGAAGATGATGTGGTGATAGGGGACGGCTGTAAGCTTTATCCTCATGCGGTAATTTATCAGTATACCACGGTGGGCAAGGATTGTACCTTTTTCCCGGGCTGTGCCGTCGGCGGCATTCCCCAGGATTTGAAGTTTGCGGGGGAAAAGACCTCCACGGTCATCGGCGATAACTGCACCTTCAGAGAGTGCTGTACGGTCAGCCGGGCTACCGGGGAAGGCAATGAAACCCGTATTGGCAATAATATTTTGATGATGGCTTATACCCATGTGGCCCATAACTGTCAGGTGGGCAACAATGTTATCATGTCTAACGTGGCTACCCTGGCGGGACATGTCATCGTGGAGGACCGGGCGGTTATCGGCGGTCTGACGGCGGTGCATCAGTTCTGCAAGATTGGGCGCAACGCCATGGTAGGCGGTATGGCCCGGGTTTCCCAGGATATTCCGCCTTTTATGATGGTGTCGGGCGATCCGGCTTTCGTGTGCGGCTTAAACAGCGTGGGCCTGGCTAGGGCCGGGATGCCGCCGGAAATCCGCAGTGAGCTGAAAAAAGCTTTCCGCATCCTGTACCGCAGCGGCCTGTCTTTGCAGGACGCCATCGATACTATGGAGCAGGAGCTGGTCAGCAGCGAGCCGGTGGAACATCTGATGCGTTTCTTGCGCAACGTGGAGCGGGGTATTATCCGTACCCGCAAAGATTGAGCTGGACAAAGTAGATACTTCTCAAGACTAAGGGGTGGACGATGGAGACCTTAGGATTAATCTCCGGGCTGGGTCACCTGCCGGTGGATGTAGCCCGGTCGGCCAAAAGCCTGGGCTACCGGGTGGTAGCGGTGGCGGTGGTGCCGGATACGGATCCGGAGCTGCCGGGCGTGGTAGATGTTTTTTATAAGATTCATGTGGGTAAGGTGGGGAAAATCCTCACTACCCTTAAAAAAGAAGGCTGTAAGCCGGTAACCATGATCGGCAAGGTTACCAAGGAAGTGCTGTATAAGGCCGGGGCGGTGCTGCCGGATCTGCGGACCGTGAAGATTTTAGCCTCCCTGCCGGACCGCAAGGATGATACGATTATGAACGCCATCGTGCGGGAGCTGGAGGGGGAAGGCTTTCAGGTCATGGACCAGACCAGGCTCATTCAGCCTTTGCTGCCTCAGGCCGGACTTTTGACCAAGCGGGCGCCTTCTAAGGAGGAGCTGGCGGATATGGAGTTTGGCTTCGCCATGGCCAAGGAGATCGGCCGGCTGGATATCGGCCAGACCGTGGTGGTGAAGCACCGGGCCCTTATGGCGGTAGAAGCTATTGAAGGCACGGATGCCTGTATCCTGCGGGGCGGGCAGCTGGGTAAGGGCGGGGTCATCGTGGCTAAGACTGCGAAGCCGGCTCAGGATAACCGGTTTGATATGCCCAGTGTCGGCACTACGACTTTAAATTCGATGATTCAGGCAGGGGCTACCGGGCTGGTCTTAGAAGCCGGGCGGACCCTACTGGTAGATAGAGAGAGAACTTTGGCGCTGGCCGATGCTCACAAGATTACCATCGTAGCCCGCTGAATCTGGTAAGATTATTATGGCAGCCCGCTGAGGACCATGGAGGGCCTTAGTTAGGGGCAGGCGCGGGCGCTTAGGGTACCGGGCCGAAAAATTACTTAAAAAGTCACAAATTTTAATCTTAAAACGAGGTCGAAAGTTTCTTTCGGCCTCGTTTTGTGTTATAATATACACTGAGCATCTATGTATTCATTTTAGTTTAAAGCAGGGTGTATTATGACGAAGATTATGATTTCCGCCGGAGAGGCGTCCGGTGATCTGCATGCCGGCTCCGTGACCAGGGCTATCAAGGCGCTGGACCCCTCGGCTCAGGTTTTTGGCATGGGCGGGGAGGAGCTGCGCCGGGCCGGCGGGGAAGTCCTGTTCGATATTAAAGACCATAGCGTGATGGGCTTTGTAGAGGTGCTGGTCAAGCTGCCGGCCATCTATAAGTTAAAGCAGGCTTTTGGCCGGGTGATGGATGAACGGCGGCCGGACTGCCTTTTAGTCATCGATTATCCCGGGTTCAACATGCGCCTGGCGGCCATGGCTAAAAAAAGGGGCATCCCGGTGGTCAGTTTTATCGCTCCTTCGGCTTGGGCCTGGCGCCGCAGCCGGGCTAAGGGCGTGGTGAAAGTGGTGGATAAGATTGCTTCCATCTTCCCCTTTGAGTACGATTTATACAAGGAATACGGGGCGGATATCGAGTTTGTAGGGCATCCGCTGGTAGATATCGTCAAACCTCATTTGCCACGGGCTGAGGCGGAGGCTAAGGCCGGGAAGCGTCCGGGCCGTAAGCTGGTGCTGCTCATGCCGGGCAGCCGGGCCATGGAGATAGAACGTTTGCTGCCGGTGATCTTGGCGGCGGCTAAGCTCTTGCAGAGCCGGATGCCGGAGGTTGATTTTGCCCTGCCCCGGGCGGTGACTATTCCCCGGGAGGTGCTGGAGCAGCAGATTAAGGCGGCCGGGGTGCCGGTGACCATTACGGAAGGTGACAATTACGATGTGATGAGCGTGGCGGACCTGGCTCTGGCTACCAGCGGCACGGTTACTTTGGAGGCGGCTTTATGCGGCCTGGGCTGCGTCATCATGTATAAAACTTCGCCGGTGTCTTACGCCATCGCCAAACGGGTGGTGGATATTTCCTTCATCGGCCTGCCCAACATCGTGGCCGGGCGCAGCGTTTTGCCGGAGCTTATCCAGGGCGAATGCACGCCGGAGAAAGCGGCAGCAGCGGCGGAGGAGCTGCTGGAGCCAGGGCGGTTTGCCCGGCTGCAGCAGGATTTGCAGGAAGTTAAAGAGAAGCTGGGAGCTCCCGGAGCCGTGAAACGGGTGGCGGAGCTGGTACTGCGCCTGGCGGCGGGAAAAAATTAAATCCGTACCACTTAAATAATCTGGCACAAGTACCACCAACACAACAAATATAACAGAAAGCAAGGACCAAGGCTTGGGTAAGGGTCGGACCTTGCCGCCGGAAGAGCGGCGTAAGACGGTTCACACCGACCGGCCGCTGATGCTAGACCGGCGGCGGAAGGCGGCCCGGACAAAACGACGGCTTTTAATAAGGAAAGCCGAAGCTGCGGCCGGATCTACCGGCCACCTTTAACGAGGGTGCCGGATTAGCGGCCCGCAGGAAGCCAAGGTTCCCATTAGGGGATAGAAAATGGATTTATATTTGCGCATTTTGAAATACGTTAAGCCGTATATGCCTACGCTGGGATCAGCCCTTTTATGTACGGTGCTGGCGGCGGCCGGCAATTTGTACCTGCCTTGGATCATCAAGGACATGGTGGATAAGGTGCTCACCAATAAGGACAGTATGATGCTGAACCTGATCGCGGGCAGCATCGTCCTCATCTTCCTGCTGCGGGGCGTGTTCTTCTACGGTCAGAACTACCTGATGAGCTTCGTCGGGCAGCACGTGGTCATCGACATCCGGGGCGAGGTCTTTAAAAAACTGCAGCGGCTGTCCATGGCTTTCTACGATAAGAACAAGACCGGTACCATCATGAGCTATGTTACCAACGACGTGAACGCCCTCCAGGGCGCCATGGTGGAAAACACCATTGAGCTGGTAACCGAAGGCTTTATCCTCATCGGCTCTATTTGCGCCATGATCTATCTGGACTGGAAACTGACCATCTTTACTTTCTGTACTTTCCCGGCGGTGCTCTGGTTCATGGATTTCTTCGGCCGGAAGATTCGTTATTCCGGCGGCCAGATCCAGGAGGCCACGGCGGATATCACCTCGGTCTTACAGGAAGCGGTAGCTTCGGCCCGGGTGGTTAAGTCCTTCGTCCGGGAAGATTACGAGATTGACCGCTTTCAGAAAGAAAACGTGGCGAATTTTGATGCCAATATGCGCAATGCCAAATACATGGCTACCCTGACTCCTACCATCGAGTTCGTGGCGGCTTTGGGCGTAACCGCCATCCTCTGGTACGGCGGCCATAACGTTATTGACGGCAACACCAGTGCCGGCAGTCTCATCGCCTTCCTGGTGTACGCGGTGAATATCTCCAACCCGGTGAAGCGGGTCACCCGCACCATCGGCAATATTCAAAAAGCCCTGGCGGCGGCCCAGCGCGTCTTTGACGTGATGGACCTGAAGGAAGACATCACCGAGAAACCGGATGCCAAGGTGCTGCCTCAGGTGGCGGGCACAGTGGTGTTTGATAAGGTGGATTTTGCCTATAATACCGGGGACGAGGTCCTCCACGATTTAAGCTTTACGGTAAAGCCGGGCCAGGTAATCGGCGTGGTCGGTCCTTCCGGCGCCGGTAAATCTACGGTGGCCAATCTGCTGCCCCGCTTTTATGATGCTACAGGTGGCCGTATCCTGGTGGACGGGATGGATATCCGGGACGTAACCCTGGAGTCTTTGCGCAGCCAGGTAGGTATCGTGCCTCAGGAAACCATTTTGTTTAACGGTTCGGTGTACGATAATATCCTCTACGGCCGGCTCAACGCCACCAGGGAGGAAATAGAGGCCGCAGCCAAGGCGGCTAATGCCCATGAGTTCATCGAGAACCTGCCCCAGGGTTATCAGACCATGCTGGGGGACCGGGGCGTGAACATCTCCGGCGGTCAGCGCCAGCGCATCGCCATTGCCCGGGCCATCTTGAAGGACCCGCGTATCCTGATCCTGGACGAGGCTACCTCGGCCCTGGACACGGAAAGCGAACGCATCGTCCAGGAGGCTCTGGACCGGCTCTTGGTGGGACGTACCGCTTTTGTCATCGCTCACCGGCTCTCCACCATTAAAAACGCGGACCGGATCCTGGTGCTGGAAGACGGGCGGCTGGTGGAAGACGGCACCCATGACCAGCTCATGGAGCAAAACGGGCTCTATGCTCATCTGTATCAGATTCAGTACCTCAGCAAGAAAGAAAACAGCTGACTACCGCTGACGGGACCTGGTCCCGCAGGCAGCCGAGGCGGAAATTAAAGAGGTTGCAGCATGTATATAATTTATAATATTTTAATTGCTATCGTCTTCTTCGTCTTTGTCATACCTTATTATACCTATCGCCTGATCTGCGAGAAAGGGTTCGGACGGCGCTACCGTCAGAGCCTTGGTTTTGTGCGCGACGAAGAGATAGCTAACGTAGTGAATACCAACTGTATCTGGATTCACGGCGCTTCGGTGGGCGAGATCGTTGCAACCAGCCCGCTGGTCAAGGAAATCAAGGAGCGGATGCCGGAGCGGAAAGTGCTGGTTTCTGCCTATACCGTGGGCGGTTATAACATGGCCAAGCAGATTATTCCCGAGGCGGATGCGACTATTTATTATCCCCTGGATCTGCCGCTGGTCACCGAGTCCATCGTGGGCCGTGTTATGCCGGGCATCTTCATGCCGGTGGAGACCGAGCTGTGGCCTAATTTTCTCCGGGCGGCCAAGGAACGCAATATTCCCGTTATGATGGTTAACGGCCGTATTTCCGAGAAGTCGATGAAGAATTACCGTTATCTGTTCGGCATCTGGGACGATATGCTCAACACGGTAAGCCGGTTCTGCATGCAGTCTTGGATTGACGCGGACTATATCGCCCATTTAGGGGCGGATAAGAAAAAGATTTTCGTGACCGGCAACACCAAGTTCGACCAGACCTATGCGGAAGTGACCAAGGAAGACCTGCTGGCTTACCAGGTGGAGCTGGGCATCGAGGATGCCTACCCGGTCATCGTGGCCGGTTCTACCCATCCTACCGAGGAAGAGGCGGTGCTGGACGCTTTTAAGGCGCTGCAGCAGGATTATCCTAAGGCCAGACTGGTCATCGCTCCCCGTAAACCGACCCGGAGCGAGGAAATTAAACGTCTGGCGGAGCGGTACGGCTATGCAGCTGGCTTCCGTTCTACCTTGAAAACTATGACCGGCCCCCGGCCCAAGGACCCGGTGCTGATCATCGATACCATTGGCGAGTTAGGCCGCATTTATGCGGTGGGCGATATTGTCTACGTGGGCGGCAGCCTGGTTAAGCACGGCGGCCATAATGTGCTGGAACCGGCGGCTCATGCCAAACCCATCCTGGTGGGTCCCAGCATGGAGAACTTCAAGGATTCCTATTCCCTGCTAAGCAAGGTCGGTGCCTGCCGCATGGTGGACGATGCCAGGGGACTGACCCAGGCTATTTTGGAGATTGCCAAGGATGATGAACTGCGGGCCAAGATGGGCGCGGCTTCCCTCCGGGTTATCCATGAGAACCGGGGCGCGGCTCAGAAGAGCTTTGAATATCTGCAGGACCTTTTGGCCAAGAATACGGTGCCCAGGAACTTTAAGGCTGAGTACGTGGTCAACACCAGAAACTTTAACGAAGCCGGCGGCGGCGGTTTAAAGCGGGGAGATGCCATCGTCCAGTATCTGTTCCAGATTGCCCACGGTAATAATCCGCCTTTTTACGGCTGGATTATCCTGTTCTTTTTGCGTTTGTTATCCTATCTGTACGAGTTTGGCGCCACTACTTACCTGTGGCTTTATAAAGCGGGGATTATCAGCAGTACCTGGCTGCACTGCTGCGTTATCTCCATCGGCAACATCACCGTCGGCGGTACCGGCAAGACGCCTACCGCCCAGAAGGTGGCCCAGATGGTCAGCGCCATGGGCTACCGGGTAGTCATCCTGAACCGGGGTTATCGTTCCCACTGGGACAAGGAGCTGGGCGTGGTTTCCGACGGCAAGAAGATTTACATGACGGCTTATGAGGCGGGCGATGAAGCCTACCTGATGGCCAAGACCCTGCCGGGTATTCCCGTGGTCATCGGCAAGAGCCGGGAAGTGACCGGTCGTTATGCGGTAGATAAGCTGGGGGCCCAGGTCATCATCATGGATGACGGCTACCAGCACTGGCAGCTGCGGCGGGACCTGGATATCGTGCTGGTGGATACCCTGAACCGGTTCGGCAACGGCTGTGTCCTGCCCCGGGGTACTTTAAGGGAACCTTTGCGGGATTTAGACCGGGCCAGCATGATCCTTATGACCAAGACCGATCAGAGCTCGGAGCTGAGCCGGACGGAGCTGTGCGATGTGATCGCCCGCTATAACAAGCAGGCGCCGGTCATCGAAAGCGTCCATCATCCGCTGAACTACGTGGAAATCGCCGACTGGTACAAGGGCATTCATGAGAACGTGAAGGATTTAAACGAGCTTAAAGGTAAAAAGGTCATGGTCTTCTCGGCCATCGGCAATCCTTCTTCCTTCGAGCAGACCCTGGCTTCCTGCGGGCTGGATATTCTGGAGGCTATCCGCTATCCGGACCATCATGATTACGGGATGCTGGAGATGCAGTATATCAGCGAGCGGGCCAGCCGTCTGAAAGCGGTGGCTCTGATAACCACCGGCAAGGACGCGGTGAAGATTCCCACCGAGTTTATTTATTTCAACCGGGAGATTCCCTTGTATATTTTGAATATGGATATTATGATTACCAAGAATGAGGAATGCTTCAGAGATATGATTCTGCAAGCGGTACAGAAAGGTGGCACGGTAAAGTGAACGTCTTATGTGTGATTCCGGCTCGTTATGCTTCGACCAGGCTGCCGGGCAAGCCGCTGAAGCTTATTGCCGGCAAACCCATGATTCAGAGGGTGTACGAGCAGGCGGCTCAGGCGAAGCTGCCCCGGCGGGTGATTGTGGCTACCGACGACCGGAGGGTGTACGACGCGGTAAGGGCCTTTGGCGGCCACGTGGAGATGACCTCGGCGGAGTGTGCCAGCGGTACGGACCGGCTGGCCGAGGTAGCAGCTTATTATCCTGACGCGGAGGTGATTGTCAACGTGCAGGGGGACGAGCCCATGCTGCCTCCGGAGATTATCGACCAGCTGGCGCTGGCTTTTGAGGAAGCGCCGGATTTGAAGATGGCCACCATGAAGGTCCTCATGCAGGAAGACGAGTATGACGATCCTTCGGCAGTGAAGGTGGTAACCGACCAGAACGGCTATGCCCTGTATTTTTCCCGGAGCCTTTTGCCTTATCCCCGGAAGAAGCCGCCCTTTTTTAAAGTGTATAAGCATGTAGGGGTGTACGCCTACCGGCGGGACTTCCTCCTGGAGTTCGCCAAGATGGCGCCCGGCAAGCTGGAACAGATTGAATCTTTGGAACAGCTGCGGGTCCTGGAGCACGGGTATAAGATTAAGGTGCTGGAAAGCGATTTCCAGGGAGTCGGGGTCGATACCCAGGAAGATTTGGACGCGGTGAATAAGATTTTTGCTCAGCGGGAAGGTAAGTAACACGGAGGCAGGTATGAACATTGTTAAGATTGGCAGTTACGAGGTAGGTCAGGGTCATCCTTTACTATTGTTTGCCGGACCCTGTGTCCTGGAAGGCTACGAACACAGCCTGGCCATCGGCCGGGAAGTTAAAAAGATTACGGAGAAGCTGGGGATGCCGTATGTGTTTAAGGCTTCCTTTGATAAGGCTAACCGTTCCTCCATCCATTCCTTTAGGGGACCGGGGCTGGAGGAAGGGCTGAAGATCCTGGCCCGGATTAAAAAAGAACTGGGAGTGCCCGTGGTAACTGATGTCCACGAGACCTGCCAGGTTAACTCGGTGGCGGAGGTCGTGGATGTGCTGCAGATACCGGCCTTTTTGTGCCGGCAGACTGATTTGGTCCATGCGGCGGCGGTCAGCGGCCGGGTGGTTAATGTGAAGAAGGGGCAGTTTTTGGCTCCCTGGGATATGAAGAATGTTATCGCCAAGGTAGAAGAATCCGGCAGCAAGCAGCTGCTTTTAACCGAGCGGGGTTCCTCTTTCGGCTATAACACGCTGGTGACGGATATGCGGGGCCTGGCCATCATGCGGGAGCTGGGCTATCCGGTGGTCATGGATGCCACCCACAGCGTACAGATTCCCGGCGGCAAGGGTACCTCCAGCGGCGGTCAGAGCCAGTATGTTCCCCATATGGCCCGGGCGGCGGCGGCGGTGGGTATCGACGCCCTGTTCCTGGAGGTTCACGACGATCCGTCCAAGGCTTTGTCTGACGGACCTAACATGGTGAGGCTGGATCAGTTAGAAAAACTCTTGCGGGATGTGCAGGCCATTGATAAGATTGCCCGGGGCTGAAAGTTGCCGCACGCTAGTCAAGGCTGAGCAGGCTGATCTTGAGCAGGCCGAACGCTGGTCCTGGTAAGATGGTTTACGGAGGCTGGGCTGATTTACAAATAGTTAAGCTGGATAATAAGCAGTTAAGCTGGCTAATAAACAGTTAAGCTGACTAATGAGCAGTTAAGCTGGCTAATAAACAGTTAAGCTGACTAATAAATAGTTAAGCTGGCTAATAAATAGCTAAGCTGGTAAAATTAGATGGGGTACTAAATGCTGAAAGGATGATTTGAAGTGGCCAATAAGAATTTGGAAACGGATGCCAAAGAGGTACTTCGCATGGAAGCGGATGCGATTTTGGCTTTGATTCCCAGGGTTGACGAGAAGTTTGACGCGGCGGTGGAGATGATCCTGGCCACCCCGGGGCGCGTAGTGGTAACCGGTATGGGTAAGTCCGGTCATGTGGGCAACAAGATTGCCGCAACCATGGCCAGCACCGGGACGCCTTCCTTCTTCCTGCATCCGGCGGAGGCTATCCACGGTGATTTAGGCATGGTGACGGCGGATGATGTGGTAATCGCTATTTCCAACAGCGGAGAGAACGGGGAGGTCATTAAGATTTATCCGTCTTTGCGCCGGATTGGGGCCAAGATTATCGCCATGGTAGGCAATCCTGAATCGACCATGGGCAAACAGGCGGATATCTGCCTGAACGTGGGCGTGGTCAAGGAAGCCGGTCCTCTGGGCCTGGCACCTACTTCCAGCACTACAGCGGCTATGGCCTTTGGGGATGCCCTGGCTATGGCGCTGCTGTCCAAGCGTAACTTTACGGCCAACCAGTTTGCCGTGTTCCATCCGGGCGGACATTTAGGCCGCAGCCTGCTTCTGACGGTGGGCAACGTGATGCATACCGGTGACGAGAATCCTCTGGTGAAGGGCACAACCACCGTCCAGGATGCTTTGTTCGTGATTACGGATAAGGGCCTGGGTGCAGTTTCGGTGGTAGATGATAAAGGTGTTTTGCAAGGCCTTTTGACCGATGGGGATATCCGCCGGGGCCTGTCCAAGGGGGTAGATTTCTTGAAGCGTCCGGTAACCGAACTGATGACGAGGACCCCCAAGACCATCACCGAGGAAAAATTGGCGGCGGCGGCCCTGCACCTGATGGAAAGCCACCAGCCCAAGCCTATTACGGTGCTGCCGGTCATTGACGGGGAGCGCAAGGTGGTAGGACTCTTGCATATTACGGATTTACTGCGCCAGGGAGTGGTATGATGACATCTGAAGTTCTAAGTGAAGTTTCCGATAAAGCTTTAAAAGAGCGCCTGCGGGGCATCCGTCTTCTGGCCCTGGATGTGGACGGGGTGCTGACCAACGGCTGCATCAATATCGGCAACCAGAACGAAGCTTTTAAAAGTTTTTATGCCCAGGACGGTTTAGGTATCAGTCTGGCGGTGCGGCATGGTATCAAGGTCGTCATCGTTACCGGCCGGATCAGCATGATCGTCCATAACCGGGCCCGGGAACTGGATCTGACTGAAGTGCTGGATGGGGTCCGGGACAAGGGTCAGGCTATGGACCATCTGGCCTCTAAGTTTAAGCTTAAACCGGAGGAAATCGCCTTCATGGGCGACGACCTGAATGATTTGCCGGCCCTGGTGAAGGCCGGGCTGGCGGCTGCCCCCGCCGATGCTGTTCCGGAGGTACGGCAGCGTTGCCAGTATGTGGCGAGCCGCGGCGGCGGACGGGGCGCGGTCCGGGACCTGGTGGAAGAAATCTTCAAGGCCCGGGGCCTGTGGGACAAGGTGGTCAGCGAATATCTGGCTGCCGGTCAGGGCGATAAGCAATAAAGGATTAGGCTGCGGGCTACAAAGGTGTAGCTGAAGCCGTGGCAGTAGGCTTGAATACCTGCACCGGGACTGCGGAGCAGGAAAAGCGGAGCTAAGGAGTAACCGGGAATGTGGTTGTATTATTTTTTACGGGCATTCAGCAAGATCACGACCTGTCTGCCTTATAAATTAATCGTAAATATCGGCATCGGCCTGGGCCATTTGTATTACTATATAGCGAAAAAACAACGGCTCAGGGCCGAGGCCACCATTAAGGAGACGCTGGGCTACAGTGAGGAAGAGGCTCAGCGCACCATAAAAAGGCTGTTTATCAAGATCGGCATCACGGTCATGGAGATTGCCTATATGCCGGCTTTGAACAAGGATAATATCCGGGGCCTGGTCAGCATCGACCGGCCGCAGCTTCTGTGGGACACCCTGTCCCAGGGGCATGGCATCGTTATGCTGGCCTGCCACATGGATAACTGGGAATGGCTGGGGGCGGCGCTGGCTTTAAACGGCTTCCCGCTCAGTGCGGTAGAAAAGCCGCAGCCCAACCGGATTTACAGCGACTTTATGAATGAATTGCGCCGGGGGGCGGGGCAGCAAATCTTTGCCCGCGGTACCAGTGAGATGCTGGGCTGCGCCCGGGCGATGAAGAAGGGGCGGATGCTGGGTCTGGTCGCCGATCAGGATGGCGGTTTTGACGGAATCTTCGTGCCGTTTTTGGGCAAGATGGCTTCCTCACCCACCGGTCCGGCTTATTTTGCCAGAAAGTTTAAGGCGCCCATCATCCCTATGTTCATCGTGCGTAAAGATGGCTATTACGGACACCAGACGATTGTGAAGGATCCTATCTACTACGAGGACACCGGCAACCGGAAGGTCGATGATTATAATGTTACTTTGAAGATGACCAAGGTTATTGAAGAAGTGATCAAAGAATATCCGGACAACTGGCTCTGGTTCCAGCATCGCTGGAATACGCCCTATACTGTGCCGGAGGAGGAAGTACAGCGTCATGAAAAATAAGAAGACCCTCCTGGGAATCCTCAGCGGCGTTTTGATCTTTGCCGGCATCTTCGCCTGGCTGGTCTGGGGCAGTCATGTTCCCAGCCCGACCGTTAATAGTGATAACGGTATAACCATTACCCCTAAGGTGAAGAACTCAACCATCAGCCGTACGGTCAATGGGAAAAAGCTGTGGGAGTTTACCGTAGGCGAGGTGGTTTCCCAAAATGAAGACAATATGGCCTTTAAGGACATAAAAGGGAAAGTCTACCTGGATAACGGCGACGTGATGGATATCACCGCCGGCAGCGGGAAGGCTCAGGTCAAGAACAATGACTTTAAGCTGGAAAGCGGCGTTTTGGCCCGGCTGCAGAAGGGCGGGTTCCTCAAAGCCGAAAGCGTGGAATGGCTGGCTAAAAACGATGTCTTAACCGCTTTGGGCAAGGATAAGGTTCAGGTGAAGCTGATCAAGGACGATATTCAGGTAACAGCCGATCAGCTGACCACCAGCAGCAAGCTGGAGCAGGTTAAGGCTAAGGGCAACGCCCTGTTGGAGAAAGGCGGACAGTATGATGAAAATTAAACTACGTACCGGCGTGCTGGTTTTGGCCGCATGTCTGGCTTTCAGCCTGATGCAGGGGGCTGAGGCTAAGAATGCTCCCTTCAGCGTAAGCGCGGATGAGTTGAACTACGATATGAAGACCGGGGACGGCTCGGCTTCCGGTAAGACTACTATCATCCAGGATGGTGCGGTGACCGTGGCCCAGGGCGGCGGCACCTTTAACAGCAAGACTAAGAGCGGCCACTTGAAGGGCGGCGTGGACGGCAAAAGAGGGGACGAGCATCTGTCCAGCTCTGAGCTGATTATCCATGACGAGAACTTTATCTCGGCGATAGGCGATGCGGAGATTACCAAGGGCGATAAGACCTTGAACGCCTATCAGGTGGATTACCATAAGGACAGTCAGTTCATGGAGACCCTAGGTGATAAGGCTCGTCTGTCCTCTACGGACGGCAGCTGGCTTAACGCCTCCAAGATTACCTATGATATGAACGCCGGGGTGGCTAACGCTACCGGCGGCGTGACCCTGGCCAGTCCGCCCCGTGATTTGACGGGTGCCGGCGACCGGGCGGTTTATGAGACCAAGAACGACGGCTACATTGAGCTCATCGGCAATGCCAAGGCTACCCAGGAAGGCAATTCCGTCAGCGGTAACCGGCTGAGGATTACCAACGTGGGCGACCATACCCAGGCCCTGGGCAACGTGCGGCTGGTCTATTACCCCAAATCCAAGGAAAGCAGCACCATCGGTGCCAGCCTCGGCTTAAAGCCCAGTCTGGTGTCGGTGGCCAAGACCGAGGTTCCTTTGAGCGTGGTGGCGGGCGATCCCGCCGGCAACGTGATTAAGGAACAACAGGCGGATATGTCCGCGGCCGTAGCGGCTGTGAACGAGGCCGTTCAGGCTGCTGCCGGTCAGGCGGAGGTTAGTGCGTAGTTGATTATTGAAACTAAAGGCTTAATCAAAGTTTATAACGGGCGCAAGGTGGTTAACGACGTCAGCATCTCAGTGGAGCAGGGCAGCATCGTAGGCCTTTTGGGGCCTAACGGCGCCGGCAAGACTACCACCTTCTACATGATCGTCGGTATTGCCAAGCCCGATCAGGGCACGGTCACCATCGACGGGGTGGACATCGGGCACTTGCCTATGTGCGAGCGGGCTAAAAAAGGCATCGGCTATCTGCCTCAGGAAGCCTCCATTTTCAGAAAACTGACGGTGGAGGATAACCTGCGGGCCATCCTGGAAACTACCGAGCTGACCCGCGACGAGCAGGAAAAGAAGATGAACGACCTCATTGAGGAGTTCAAAATCGACCATATCCGCAAGAACCGGGGTACGGAGCTCTCCGGCGGTGAGCGCCGCCGGGTGGAGATAGCCCGGTCCCTGGCTACGGATCCGACCTTCATTCTGCTGGACGAGCCCTTTGCCGGCATTGACCCTATCGCCGTGGCGGATATTCAGAGCATGATTAGTCACCTGGCCCAGCGGGGAATCGGTATCCTGATCACGGACCATAACGTGCGGGAAACCTTAAGCATCGTGGATAAAGGCTATATTTTAGCCAGCGGCGAGGTTCTGCTCCATGGTGACAGTGAAGAAATCGCCAACGACCCCATGGCCAAGAAGTATTACTTAGGCGAAAACTTTAAGATGTAGGAGGCAGGTATGAAAATACGTTTATTAGACCGCTATGTATTGTCTGAACTGCTCTATCCTTTCGTCTTTGGCGTGGCGGCTTTTTCCAGTATCTTTATTGCCAGCAGCATGCTTTTTAAGCTGGTACAGTATATGACCAATTACGGCGCTTCCGGCCTCATCCTGACCAAGCTGTTTATGTACAGCCTGCCGGAAGTGATTAACTACACCTTTCCCATGTCCATGCTCTTATCTTCGCTGATGGCCTTTGGCAAGCTTTCCGGCAGCAGCGAGATCGTGGCCATGAAGTCCGGCGGCGTCAGTTATTACCGGATTGTGGCGCCGGTCCTGGTGATAGGCTTCCTGGTCAGCATGTTCTCCGTCATCTGGGCGGAGAAGGTGGTGCCTCCGGCTAAGACCGAGGCCTCCCGCATTATCCGGGAAGATATCCGGGGCAACGTGAAGCCCAAGAGTCAGGAAAATATCGTAATCAAGACCATTAGCGGTGATGTACAGCGGATTACCTACGCCCGGACCTTTGATGAGAAGGAAGGGCGTATGACCAACGTGGCCATTGAGGAAATTCAGCACGACAAGGTCACCCGGATCCAGATGGCCAAGGAAGCGCTGTGGCAGGAGAATCAGTGGCTTTTGAAAGATGGGACCCTTTTCATGCTGGACGAAAAGGACGGGGTTTCCAGCAAGGTGAATTTTGCCGAGCAGATCATTCCCTTGAAGCTGTCACCCACCCAGGTCAGCTGGGAACAAAAGGATATCGACCAGATGAGCATCGGGGAGCTGAGGGGTTACCGGGAAATCTTAAAGAAGCAGCATCAACCTTATAGTGATCCGGAAACGGAAATATATATGCGTTTTGCTATTCCAATGGCCAGCTTCTTTTTTGCCATGCTGGGCGCGCCTTTAGGCACCCAGAAGCAGCGGACCTCCTCGTCCATAGGGCTGGGCATCAGTATCATCGTAATCTTTATTTATTACGCCGTTATGGCCTTTACCTCCGGGCTGGGCCGGGGCGGCGTGATCTTCCCCTGGCTGGCGGCCATGATTCCTAATCTGGTCTGCCTGGTGGTGGGTATCTTCTTGTTGAAACAGAAGAATTATTAAGCTCTTAAACGGCTGATCAGCGGTACTTTAGAAACAGAAACGCCGGTTTGCGGCAGTTGTGGCGGGAGCAACAGATACCTGCGTAAGCGGTAGTTGGAAGCTGCGTTTACCAAACAAAATACGACGGATGCTTTGGGAGAATGCCTATGTTTGGATTGCGTTTGATTTTGATCCTGGCGGTTATGGGCGGTATTATCGCCTATATTGCGGATAAGCTGGGCAGTAAGATCGGAAAAAAGAAACTAACGGTGATGGGGCTGCGGCCTCATAATACCTCGGTGCTGCTAACCGTGCTTTCAGGCATACTTATTGCCGGCTGCACGATCGGCGTTTTAGCCGTGTCTTCTCAGAGCGCCCGGACCGCCTTGTTCGGCATGGAACAACTGCAAAAGGAAATGGCGGCTCTCAATGACGAGAAGACCAAGGCTACCGAAGAGTTAAAGGCGGCTTTGGCAGAGGTGACTTCCAAGAATAACCAGATTGCCAAGCTGGACGTGGAGATTAAAGAGTCCCAGGCGGCCAAGGCGGCGGCTGAGGCTAACTTAAGTCAGGCCCAGGCCAGCTTAAGCGCTGCCGAAGGCGATTTAGCCCAGGCCCGGGAGCAGTATAATCTGGCCCAGGCGGACCTGGTTTCGGCTAAGGGCGAGGTGGCTAACCTGACGGAGGCCAGGGATCGTCTCAATCAAGAGATTAAGTCGCTGCAGCAGGATACGGCTTTGCTGCAGCAGGGTCTCAACAATATGAAGGAAGGCCAGGTCCTGTACCGCAGCGGCGAGGTAGTTTTTGCCGGCGTGCTGAAAGGGCGTCAGGACGAGGCCAAGAACAAGGAGCAGATTCAGTGGCTGGTCCGCAGCGCCAATGCGGCGGTGCTGGATAGGATGGGCGTTCAGGATCAGAAGGGCCTGGAGCCTCTGTGGATCATGAAGGATGAGTACGGGCGGCTGGTTCAGCAGCTAAATGAGAGCAAGAACGATCTGATCGTCCGCATCCGGGTGGTGGCCAACACCGTGGTAGGGGAGCCGGTCATCTGCCGGCTGGAGATTAATGATAACAAGCTGATATTTGCTGGTGGTACCTTGATTTACCGTAAGGTCATCAACATGAATGACCAGAAGCAGAGCGCCGATGCCACCTTTATGGACTTCTTAAGCGAGGTCAACCGGCTGTCGGTAGGCGCCGGGGTGCTGCCTGATCCGGTTTCCGGTAAGGTAGGGAATATGGATGTGGGAACCATGGTGGATTTAGTTAAGAAGATGCAGAAACAGGGCGGCAACGTGCTGTTATCCGCTTATGCCAGCGGCAATATTTACTCCTCCGGTCCGGTACAGCTGAAGGTGGATGTGGAGAAGGTAATCGATTCCGCGGTCACCGGCGGGGTATGAGACCATGGCTGCGATGCTTTATTTAGGAATCGATCCGGGCCGGGATAAAACCGGTCTGGCTCTGGTAGATACCGGAGGAACCATCCAAAGGGTGCAGGTAGTGCCCACGGCAGCTTTACCCGGGCATTTGCGGTCATGGGCGGCTTTAGCCGGTCAGCTGATTATCGGCAACGGCACCCATAGCGAAGAAGTGGCGGCCCTGGTACGCAGGCTGGTACCAGACAAGCCTCTGATCCAGGTAGATGAAAAGCACAGCACCGAAGAGGCCAGACGTCTTTACTGGCAGCTGCATCCGCCGGAGGGGCTGAGGCGCTTGTGGCCGTTAGGGCTGCAGGTGCCGCCGGAGCCTTTGGACGGTTATGCGGCGGTTATCATGGTGCGCCGCTACCTGGCGGCCTTAGGCTGAAGTGAGGCTAAGCCGGCTGAAGCCAGGTTATAAGTAATAGTTGTTATAAGTAATAGTTATAAATTTTCTTGTACTAGCAAAACTGCAAAAAAGGGAACAACAATAGTTGAGGAGATGTATTTATGAAGAAACTGCTGGTTTTAATCCTGACCCTGGTTTGTCTGGCGGTAAGCAGCCTGACCTGGGCCGCCGCCAAGAAACCTTTGTTTACGCCTAAACAGTCCGGCTCCCTGACGGAGCTGGATATTTACAGTGTCAATGACTTCCGGGGGCATATTTTTGAAGATGATAACTATCCCGGGGCCGTGAGACTTTCAGGCGTGCTGCAAAACTTCGGGGCGCAGAATTACCTGGGCACGGTTTATCTGGGCGGCGCCAACATGCTGGGCGGTCCGGATCCTAGTGACAAGCTGAACGGCATGACCACCATCACTATGATGAATAACATGGCGATTACCGCTGATGTGGCTGGTTCCCGTACCTTTGAGTATACCAGGGATCAGCTGCGAAGCCAGAAGTCTTCTTCGTATTTCAGCACCCTGGCGGCTAACGTCCTGGACAAGGACGGCAAGGTGGCCGTGCCTTTTAAACCCTGGGTCATCCTGACCCGCAGCGGCGTGGATATTGCCGTCATTGGTCTGGTAAATAGCGGTGCGGCGCAGAAGGTTAAGCCGGAGAATCTCCAGGGCATGACCATCGTGCCCCCGGAAGAGGTTGCTCAGAAAAATATCGACCAGGTGCGTAAATTAGGCGCCAAGGTCGTCATCCTTTTAACCTCCTTAGGCAGTGCCGGTCAAGGCGGACAGCCGGTTACCGGCGGCGTGACGGAACTTTTGGATAAGGTGACCGGGGTGGACGGCGTGATCACCGGTGAAACCGGCAATATCACGGCGGGCACTTATAAAGGTATCCCGGTGGTACAAAGCGGTCTCAATGGTCAAGCCATCAGCCGTATCCATATTCTGTATTCCAAGAAAGAGAAGAAGGTCGTAGGCAGTGAGGCGCGCTTTTACGATATTGAGGCCCTCCCGGTTGCGGTGGATATGGGCTTAGCCAAGACCTTTGATAAGATGATGCCGGATGCTAATGTGGTAGACGGTATCAAGGCCTGCAGTAAGGGCGCTACCCTGCACAAGACCACTCAGAAGGGCGTTTATCTGGTTACGGGCGCCAAATGGAACAAGAATGCGCCTAAATCCGGACCGGTGCGTCTGCCCGAGGCTCCTAAGGCTATTACGGCCGGGGATTTACTGGCCATTGCCGATCAGCCTTTGACCAATGACAAGGCGGGCCATTCCCTGCTGGGCGAATATTGCACCAGTGCCTTGCAGAAGGCTTTTGCCGCCGATGTGGTCCTGTATGACGGGGACAGCTTCGAGCACGGTTTGGCCGACGGTGATGTGACGGATAAGAGCATCGAATATATCCTGGGTAAGAAAGAGAAACATATTATCGTTACGCACCTGAGCGGCAAGGATATCCAGGCTGCGGTAGAGCACGGCATGGATCCGGGCCTGAGCCTGATCCGCTTCGCCGGGCTGAGCGTAACCGCTAATTTGAAAAATAAGAAGGGTCAGCGGGTGGAAAAGATTACGCTGGCTAACGGACAGCCGCTGGAGCTGGACAAGATGTATAAGGTGGTCACCAACAATTTCATGATGAAGGGCGGCGACGGCTATACCATGATGGCTCACGGCAAGGGGGCCGCTGACATGGGCAAGCAGTTTGACTTCTTCAAGTATGCGTTTAAGAGCTTCAGACATCTGACCTATACCAGCGATAACCGTTTCCATTACTAAAAAAAGCAGCCGGTGCGTCCGGGGGAGTAAGTTACCCCGGTGCGCCGGCTTTACCTATCATGAGGGAACGAGAATTAGGGCCGAAGGATAATCTGCCTGGCGGCAGTCTACCTTTGGTCAGGTAAATGAGGAAGTGAGCGGTGATGGGGTCAACTGGTTTTAAGAATCCTTTAGGCAGTCTGGTGCCGGCGAAACCGGGACCTTCGGGCAGCGGCAGCAGTTTAGCCAGCTTATGCGCAGCTCTGGCGGCGGCTTTAGCCGGGATGGTAGGGCAGTGCGCCCTGGCTCAGGATTATCCCGGGCGCCGGCTGGACCAGCTGGAGGGGATACCGGAGGCAGCCGCTAAGCTGCAGGCGGAACTGTTAGACCTGGCTGCTCAGGATGCGGCGGCCGGTCAGGCTCTGCAGGCGGCGCTTAAGCTGCCTTCCGGAGAAATAGAAGCCTGGGAGGCACGCCGGCAAAGAGTGGAAGCGGCGGCTAAGCTGGGTACAAAGGTACCTTTGGAAACCGCCCGCATCTGCGTCGAAATCCTGCATCTGAGTGAAACCGTCGTCAGCCGGGGCCGCCGGGAAACGGTGACCGATGGAGCGGCGGCGGGGCTTTTGGCCAGGGCGGCGCTGCGTATCGCCTCTTATAAGGTGCGGGCCTGTCTGGATTATATCGTGGGCGACCGGTCCTTTGTGACCGAGGTGAGCACGGATTTAAACCGCTACGAGCATCATGGCGCGGTACTGGAAAGCAGCATTATCCGGGCGGCGGATAAGGTCCTCTTGAATAACTGAGCTTAAAAGACCATTGACAGCACGGCGGAACTCAAGTATAATATTATAGTAACTTTGGAGAGGTGGCCGAGCGGTTGAAGGCTCTAGTCTTGAAAACTAGCGAGGCGCAAGCTTCCGTGGGTTCGAATCCCACCCTCTCCGCCAAGTAAACATCAAGGTCCCCGGGGATTCCCCGAGGGCCTTATTTTTATGCATTTTTCAATTTGACTCACTTTTTGACAGACTTACTTTTCGTGAGTGCTTTGCTTTTCCCCACCTAAACAGTCCACCATCTTGCCTGATACTCCGGCGCGCTTATTTAAGCGCGCTATTTTTTTGCCCAAAGCTAAGAAAAGAGGTCAAAATAATTTGATTTTGCGATATTAATTATGAAGGGGGAAATAAGCGCCGGTAAAAATATTTTTGGAGAAGATTGGGAAATTTGTCGTTTCTATGGTTAGGAGGATAAATAACTGTTGCCTCACCATGGCCAAAAATATTTTTGGAGAACGAAGGCGGTTTTTGTCGATTACATAGTTAGGAGGGTAAATAATAAAGGCTGCCTACCGGCCCAAAATATTTTTTGACAAAAGTGGGAGGATTTTGCGGTATATAAGTAGGGGCTGCATAGTCCCAAAGTTTACCAATTGTTCACTTAAAAGCAGGTTGAAAATTTTTTTTATGAGTCGCTGTTAATAGTAGAGGGTTAATTATTTAACGGGAGGAAAAAGAGGATGAATGCAATGAATGGTATGGCTGTTAACATGGATAATTCAATTCCAGGTCCGGTATTAGCCGCTCCGGCTCCGGTCGTGAGGGTGGTCCAGGAGGACGGGCTTCCGGATCCGGAGAATCTGGCCGGCGAATGGAACCAGATGCCTGATTTAGCGCCGTCCCTTATTGGAGGCGTGCTGCGTCAGGGGCATAAGATGCTGGTGGCGGGGCCTTCCAAAGCTGGTAAGTCCATCGCTCTCATCGAGCTGTGCATAGCTATAGCTGAGGGAAGTTCCTGGCTGGGGTTTAAATGCGCTCAGGGACGGGTCCTGTACGTGAACCTGGAACTAGATAAGGCCAGCTGCCTGCACCGTTTTAAAGACGTTTACGAGGCTTTGCAGCTTACCCCGGCGCATCTGGACAACATCGATATCTGGAACCTGCGCGGCCGGTCTCTTGCCATGGATAAATTGGCGCCTAAACTTATCCGCCGGGCGGCCCGGCATAACTATATCGCGGTCATCATCGACCCCATTTATAAGGTCATTACCGGCGATGAAAACAGTGCGGACCAGATGGCGCATTTCTGCAACCAGTTTGATAAGGTCTGCACCGAGGTGGGCTGTGCGGTCATCTACTGCCATCACCATTCCAAGGGGGTGCAGGGCAATAAGCGCAGCATGGACCGGGCCTCCGGCTCCGGCGTCTTTGCCCGTGACCCGGATGCCATTTTGGATTTAATCGAACTGGATACGGAGGAGCTTGTTAAGGCAGAGGAGATTGAGAAGCATCTTAAGGTTGACAGAAGCGAAGGTACCGTTAAGGCTGAGGACACTAATGAGATATCTTCACCGGTTCCAGGTCGCGAAGAACTTCCGTTTAGCGCCTGGCGGCTTGAGGGTACCCTGCGGGAGTTCCCTAAGTTTAAACCGATAAACTTATGGTTCCGGTACCCGGTACATTTTTTTGATACTACCCAAATACTGGGAATGGCCGATATTCTGGAAGGTAAACCCCCCTGGAAGAAAGGGGGAGAGGCCAGCAAGCGAAAGAGACAGCGCAAAGTAGACTTGCTGGAGCTGGCGATTAAAGCGGTGGGGAAAGACGGGGCAGCAAGTGTGAAAGATTTAGCCGCCTATATGAAGGTTTGTACCAAAAGTATCCAAAATTATGTTAAAGCCTCTGAGCATCTGACGATTGTAAATCATAAAGTTGTGAAGAAAGAGGACAAAGGAATGTAAAGATTATGTGAATAAACTTGGAAGAAAAAGCTTATATATATATAAACTTTTTCTTCCAAGGTAACTTTAAAACCTTTAGCTAAACGGGAGGAGAAAGAAAAAATATAGCAGGAAAGGGCTTTAAAATAGCCCTTTCCTACGCTTATTTTTTCTTCCTGCCGTCCGGTAAGCTGGGCGGCGTACCTTGAAATATACGGAAATAATGTGTTATAATCAATTAATAACGCTGATTTAGGCGAGACAGAACGAAGGCATTATTACATGGAAAACTTTTTAGTCGCAGTACGGGCCATCGTGCCCATTATGGTTTTGCTTTTGATAGGGGCGGCGGTCCAGAAGCTTAAAGTTTTGACTGACGAGGAGCTAAAACACGTCAACAAGATGATCTTTGACGTGTTCTTCTTCTTCATGATGTTCTATAACCTGTACAGTACGGATTTGCGGGCGACCTTACGGCCCCATCTGATTATTTTCGGCGTGGTGTCGCTTTTGATCGTCTTCGGCCTGGCCTTTGCCTTTGTGTGTGCCATCGAACCGGATAACCGGTGCCGGGGCGCCATGATTCAGGCCATCTTCCGCGGGAACTTCGTTATTTTGGGAGTCCCCATCGTCAGCAATATCTTCGGGGATAAGGATATCGCGGTAGTCACCATGATGATTGCCTTTATTATTCCCATGTACAATATCCTGGGCGTCTTTACCCTGGAAACCTTCCGGGGACACAGCTTCGAGCTGGGGCCGATTATCAAGGGCGTCCTCAAGAATCCCATGATCCTGGGCGCTATCCTGGGGGTAACCTGCATGCTGTCCGGCCTGGTCCTTCCGGAGCCGCTTCTCAAGCCTATCCGTCAGGTCAGCTCCTCCACCTCCACCATCGCCCTGATTGTGCTGGGTGCTTCTTTTCATCTAAACAGCGTCAAGTATCATCATAAGCAGCTCTTTATTACCGTGGTGGCCCGGCTCATCGTCTCGCCGCTTTTGGTGATGTCTGCGGCCGTCTGGCTGGGCTTTCGGGGCATCGAGATTGCCACCCTCATCGCCATCTACACCACCCCCTGCGCGGTGGCGTCTTATACCATGGCGCAGCAGATGGACAGCGACGGGGAGCTGGCCGGCAATATCGTAGTCTTCACCACCATCTGTTCCTGCTTTACCATGTTCTGCTGGGTATACGTTTTAAAGGCCCTGGGCCTGTTTTAGGAAGAGGTAACTTTTATGACGCGGAAACTAAATTACGTCTATATGTTAATCCTGGCTCTTTTGAGCATCCTGGCCAGCGGGGCCATCAGTGTGGCCTTTAAATGGGCCTTCGTCGGCGCGCCGGATAACGTGCCGCCCCTTCCGGCGGATGGCTTTTCTTTCCGGGCGATAGGTTTGTTGCTGCTGGCTCTTTTGATTTGCATCGGCTGTTCCTTCCTGGTGGAGCGGATGCATTTGCAGTGGGGGAGGCATCTGCTCCTGTTTTGTTTATTTACCTCCCTGGGCATGGCCGGTAAGTTCATAGAAGGTATGATCGGTTTGACCCTGGGCGTAATCCTGGCTATCCTTCTGCAGCGCTGGATCTTTAACTTAGGGGTGAAATGGAAGCTGGTGCCTCCGGCTCCCCTGGAAAAGTTCTAAAAAACTCTTGCATAAATAGCTGGGATAGTGTATAATAACCTAGTAAGTCATTGGAGTGGTACCCAAGTGGCTGAAGGGGACGGTTTGCTAAATCGTTAGGGGTGTTAAAGCCCGCCAGAGTTCAAATCTCTGCCACTCCGCCAATATAGCGGATTAAGAGCTTCTCAAAATCTTTTTGAGAGGCTCTTTTTTTGTCAAGGCAGGCAATAAGGCAGGCAATAAGTTAAAAAAACATGCTTTTTATGAGAGTAAAATTTTTGCAATCAGCCCCAGCATTAATGCTGGGGCTGATTGTCATATTGCTATGATACTATGTTCCTTTGCAAGGTGCTTTGGGTACACCAAAGACTCGCAAGTATCAAGTCTATAATATGTAATTGTCTTTTCTTACTTTAACATTTTGCGGGTAGGCTGCCTTACTTCAGAGATTCCGCCTTGGCTAAAAGGTGGTAGAATGCACTAAATAACTGTAATTAGGCATTATAGGTAACTAACTTCCATTATCTCTGAAGATGCTTTTTTGCATCATCAGAGCCGTTCCTAGCTGCTTTTTTGTACCATTCAAAGGCAAGTGCTTCATCTTTGGAGACACCTATACCATTATCATAGCAACGACCAAGGCAAAATTGTGCTTCAGCATTGCCTTGATAAGCTGCCTTTTTATACCAAAATACAGCAGTACCAACATATGCTTCTATCCCAATTCCGCTTTCATAGCAGCGACCAAGGCATAACTGTGCTTCAGCATTATTTTGTTCTGCCGCCTTCTTATACCAGATTGCAGCTTCGGACAGGTTAGCATTGGTACCAAATCCGGTTGCGTAATATTTAGCTACTTTACACTGTGCGGTTGCTTCACCTTGGTGGGCTGATTTTAATGTCTGATTAAAAAGTTCAATATTTTGTTTAATCGTTAAAGGTTTATCCTGTTTGTCAATTGGCATACTTTTTTCTACTGCGTGGAGTTGCGCTGTGTTAAGCTGTTGCAGGTTAAAAAGCAGATCAATTAAAAAATCAAAGGTTTCAACCTCTATGTTAGCATTAACTTGGGCTTCTTGAGCTAGATAGTCAAGGGTCAGGGAATCAACAATATCATTACTATTGGCTATAATATTGTGCTTGGATAGCGTCTTAATCACGGTTTCAACGATATAATGTTCTTTTTCCCTTAAATTATCCAGCTTTTTAAAAGTGGCTGAAGATATGAGATAGGATGGTTCGTCTATTTCTGGCAGGGAATTTGTTCCTAAAAGCTTTTCTTTTAATTTCTGGTTGGTTGAGATTTTTTTTACCGTTCTAAAATAGTTGATTTTATCTCTTGGAGCAATGTTTATAATGCTCATGGCGCTTTTTAGCAGCAATAGGTCTCCTGCGGTCCATTGTCCGTGCGTTATATCATAGAAATCGCGAACCAGACACACAATCTTGCTCTCATCATCCAATTCAGCATAATCAACCCCATCAAACTGTTGGTAATCTATAGAGTTCTCCCAGTTCAAAAGTTGAACATTGCGTTCCAGTTTATCTGTACGAGTCTCCATCTTGAAAATATCGCTACGATTCTGCTTAAAAAAAGCTAAAAGCCATTTGTATATATGGTTTATCTGCTCGTCGTTAGTTACAATTGATGCGTTGAGCTTATTGTTTAAGACCGTAACAATATCAAGAGTCGTTAGATTCTGCTCGACTAACTTGTTTAGCATTTGTTGTGCAGCATACTGAGAGATTGCTCTGTTGCTGTTGATCTTGTCCTGTAAGGCTTTGTTGCTGCCGGTTAAGCCACCGATGAATCTTGCTATCCCCTTTTTGTTGGCCAGTTCTGTTGCAGTTTCTTCTGCAGTGGTCATAGCTGAAACGCTGTCAAAGATTATCTTATTTATCTATTTACGGTTAACATTTGAAAAATTAATAATATTATTTATATTGTTGTCCAGCTCTAAGTACTCATTCTCGGCCAAAGTCGGCTTTTTGATAATGTCTAATCTGTTTTCCATAAATATTGTTCTCCCTGCTATATATTTTAATTAATTACCTTTGTAGAACTTTATGCGTACTAATAGATATCCGACCAACGTTTTGGATAAAATGAGCCATCTTTTGAAGGGTTATCTGATTCTGTTATTGAAGGTTCCGGTAAGCAGGTTTCTGGTGGGCTGGAAAGTAATGTCAACTGTTGCAGGTTAAAGAGAAGGTCAATAATCAGGTCAAAATGCTCTACATCTATTCTTGCATCTACTGTAGCTTTTTGAGCTATGTATTTAAGCGTAAGGCTTTCAATTATATCTTTCTCGCTGGTGTGTATTTTATTTTCCAACAAGGTTTCTGTTAATGATTCTACGATATAATGGTCATCCTTGGTAAAATCTTCCATCTTCTTTAAAGCTGCCGAAGAAATAAGGTAGTCCGGGTCTTTAATAACCGGTAGCGATGTCATGCCGAGAAGCTTGTCTTTAAGCGTGGGTTCATAGGAGATAGACTTAATAATATCAAAATAATTGACTTTTGCTCTTGGTTCAAGACCAATCTGACCCATAGCAGTCTTAAGTAAAAGTAAATCCGTGGTTGACCATTGTCCGTGCGTTATTTCATAAAAGTCACGAACCAGACAGACTATCTTGCTCACATTATCTAGTTCTGGATAATCAACTCCGTTAAACTGCTGGTAATCTATGGAATTTTCCCAATTTAGCAGCTGAACATTACGTTCCAACTTGTCTATACGAGTCTCTAGTTTAAAGATGTCACTCCGGCTTTTTTTGAAGAAGGCAATAAGTCCTTTGTAAATCTGATTAATTTCTTCATCATTTTGTAAAATCGCTGCATTAAGTTTGTTGTTTAAGACTGTTACTACGTCTAAGGTTATCAGGTTTTGTTCGGCCAGTTTATTAAGCATTAGCTGAGAGGCATATTGGGCTGCCGCCCTGTTATTGTTAATTTTGTCCTGCAAGGCCTTATTACTACCAGTAATGCTTCCTACAAACCTGGAAATACCCTTTTTGTTGGCTAGTGCAGTTTCTAATTCTTCGGCAGAGGTCATGGCTGCTACACTGTCAAATACCAGCCGGTTCAGCTCCTGTCTTCTATTTTTGGAAGCATTAATCAGGTTCGTGATATTGTTATCAAGAGAACTACGTTCGTCGTCAGTTAGTTTAACGTCTTTCTTTTTGAGCAGACTTAAGTCACAACTCATTAATTTTCACCGCCTAATAGTTTGCTAAGTTCTTGCTGCATCTTAGTCCTGTCAGACTGTAGTCTTTTAACTTCTGTAGCAGTCTTAAGGTCGTCTTTAACCATAGCAGCCATCAAGCCTTCTAACTGATTGTTCAACATATTCATCTGCTTGGTAGCATACCAGGCTGTTTTAGCTGCCAAAGGTGACAAATCCCTACCGGTAAGTTTTTTACCCATCTTAATAGGATCTACCGTATTGGCTGAATGCGCCATCTTAGCCATCGTAGTACTATACTCTGGGTCCAGTACCTTATTTAATTCCAGCAGCATTGTCTCATCAGAAGGAAGTATTAATCTGATCCGCATGCTGATAGTTTTCTGAATCAGCTTTAGCAGAAATTGGTTTGCATAATTTTTACAATCTTTGCTAGCAAACATTTCTAACAGAGTAAATTGACTAGACAAGGCTAGTTGTAGGTTACCGATAATTATATCAACCTCTTCCTCGCTTAACATATATTCTTGGGCTAGTTCAGTGAAACTTTCGTTAAGGATTTCTACCATTGCTATGGCATCATCTTCTATGAAATAATTCATAGCCTGATGAGTGGCTGCACCTCCTGCCACACCGCCGGCAGCAGCACCGAGATAAAATCCAATCTTAGCGCCAACGGCAGCTCCAGCTGGGTTAATTGTCACGATGCCAACAATAAGAGCACCGAGAGCAGCACCACCAGTGGCACCAGCAGCACCTCCTCCGAGACCGCCAGCTAAGACCATAACATTTTTAAATAACTGTTTACCGCTTATCCTGCCTTTAAAAGCGTTACTGATATCATTAGCAGAAAGCGCCAAAAGCATAACCGCGTTAACGATGATGTTGCTGCGTACCAGTTTAGCTAAATTGTTCGTGGCAGCAGCACCGTATATGTTGGCACCATTACGGAAGGCATTAACTAAAGCTTGTCTTATTTTTTGTGGGAGTATATTCTTAACCACCCAGATAGAGGGTTCTAATAAAGCTTTATTGAGGCCGGTCCTCATGAGCTGGGCTGAGGCCACAGATGTTATGAAGGCAAGACCGCCGGTTTCCAGGCCTGCGCATAACGATTTATCCATAGCAGTGGTGGTGTCTTCTCCGTTCCACATCGCCTTGGCATAAGTTATTACGGTGGTGATGCCAAAGGCACTAGCACAAATAACTGCTCCATGAACCGCGTCAAAAGTCAGGGAATCAATGTTACCGGCTTTAGCGATGTTTTTGGCCTGAGCATAGGTGACATTACCCTTTCTGACAAGTTTTACTGCATCCTTTGGATCGGTAACACCGGGAACCTTTCCTTCCTTAATACGCTCCTCCATAATTTCAAGTGCTTTATCGTATTGGTCAGAAGGTACTTCTAACTGCATGACGTTGCCATCTTTTATATACCGGTATTTTCCATTGCTAAAACCTGCATCTACCGAAGCACGTGCTGTCTGGCAATACTTTGTTTGGATAAGCTGTCCGTCAACAATTCTATCAGCACCATTCTTGGCATTGTCATCGCCTTGTATAGAAGCATCTTTACCATGAAGAACATCAATCAGATGGTTAGCTTGCTCGGCAGCAAATCCGTGTCCCTGCTGTCCATTAAACCTGGTCATGCGGTCTTCATGAACCGTAGCTTCTGTACCAGCATTAATTTGACCTGCCGATTTACCTGCATCCGCACCTAAATACTTTTGGTTTAATACTACACTTAAATTCTTATCTTTTTTGTCTTCCAAATTAATCACCACCAAAGTAAAATTATTTAATTAAATTGAATATTATAACATATTATATCATATCATAATACGTGAGGCCAGGTTTAAGATATTATTATTAGCTAAAAATATGAATAGCCCCTAGCCAGGCTGGACTAGGGGCTTAAATAATAAATGAAGTCGTTAGATATACTTTACGTTACCACGGATAATTGTTTTGTTGGACGAAGGCTACCACTTGTCTGCAGGCAGGTTCCATCCCGGTACCAGATGCCGGGATTAGGTAAAGCCAAGGACCTTCATGCAATAACGTTCCATCTTCATCGTATTGTTTAATATAGGTAACCTTCACAAGTTCACCACTTCTCGGCATAAGTGTATTTAACACCGAACTCTTAACTTTTAAATCACTTGCTGTATCATTGACCCATTTAACCTCAAAGTAAATATAGCCATCACTCGTAGAGATTGTATCCGTCTGCCAATATACAGAAATACCATTATAGTGGTTGGCGTAACGCCACTCAGCATAGGTAGGCTGTGCACAGGTTAATAAGGTCAGTAGCAGGCAGATGGTTAGAATAAAACGTCTCATGTTTTTTCCCCCTTGCAAGATTAATAGGTGCTAACCGTTCCGGAATGTATCATCCTGATTAAATTATACTTTGGTCTGATACATTTTTGGTGTCCACTTAGGACACCAAAAATGATATTCTAATTTTAAAACTGTCGCTAATTATGCTGGTATCTGGTGCTAGTCATCTTCATTGATGGCAGATACTATTGGCTTATTCAAAAATTAAGCGTGTGACATAAAATTGGGATTAAGTGACCGATAGAGGAAAGTATTTTGTTTGTTAAGGATTCCATCAGCTAATTATGTCATACTGTCAGATTGGCAAGTCAATTCTGTCGCTCACAATAAAATTTCAAGAATTATCATTAAATATGCTATAATATAATAAATTGTTTGTCAGTTAGGCTACCGGCAACGAATAAAATTACTGGAGGCGAATAACCGTGATTGAGGACTTTGTACTGTATAAGGATTCTTCTCTTACCAGCGAAGAAAATACTGAGTTGGGAAATAATATTGATAAGCTGGTCAAATCTTTTAAATCTGATAGGCAAGAACTGAACAGGTTGGTATTTGACAGTGTATCTGCCATGACCTCGGCAGAGGAGCTTGAAACCGAGCTTGCAAATAAGAAAGGTTTGAAAAGGTTCGTCGGTGGTATTACTGGCAGCAATAAAGCTCTGCAGGATAAGATTAATGCTAACAGGGCAGCTGCCCAATACGCTTCGCAAATAATGCTTAAGAAGCTGGCTGAGCAGAATCTAATGACTCTTGATATTGTTACGGTCTTAAACAATAAGCTAAACGCATTAATTATAACTAACAACGAGCAGATAAACCATATATACAAATGGCTTTTAGACTTTTTTAAGCAAAATCGTAGCGATATTTTCAGGATGGAGACTCGTATAGATAATCTGGAACGCAATGTTCAACTTTTGAACTGGGAGAACTCTATATGTCACCAACAGTTTGATGGGGTTAATTATGCTGAATTGGATGATGCGAGTAAGATAGTGTGTTTGGCTCGCGATTTCTATGATATAACGCACGGACAATGGTCTACAAATGATTTACTCCTGCTCCAAGCTGCGATGGATAAGGTTGCGCTTAGCCCAAAGGATAAGGTCAATTATTTTGAAGTTATAAAGTCTATCGCTTATGATGCCAAGCTAAGAGAAAAGTTCTTGAACGCACCTTCAATTCCTGAGGTCAGCAACCCGTCTTATCTAATTTCATCTGCTGCGCTAAAAAAGATGAATTCCTTACAGAAAGAAGAATATTACATTGTTGCTGCCGTTAAGGAGCTTACGGCTGATAAGCATTTAAGTGACAAAGATGTTATAGAATCACTAGCCGTTAAATATCTAGCACAAGAGGTAAGTGTGAATGTAGATGTTTTGGTTGAGAACTACGACCTTATAATTGATCTGCTTTTTAACTTACAGAATCTATTACCGGTATCTGTACAGAAGCAGGCGGAACAAGAGAATTATACTGAAGATGAAAATAAAAATGATAAAGCTGAGCCTGTTGAGAAGTTTCAGGATATTTTAAAGCTGGCTCAGGATGGCGATCCTGAGGCGCAGTATCTAGTTGGCGAATATTATTTGAAAGGTGATGTTGTAGAAAAAGATGATGTTAGAGCGAGCGGCTGGTTAGAAGCGTCTGCAAAACAAGAGTATCCTGCTGGTATGAGTGCATTTGCAGCTTGCTGTGAACAAGGAATTGGCAGAAGCAAATCTTCAAACCTAGCAAAGGTATGGTATAATAAGGCATTTTATGCCTGGAAAAAAATGGCTATAAAGGGAAATCATGAGGCTGAGTTTTATATTGGTACTTTCTATGAAGAAGGTAAGGGTGGTATACAGGTCGATGTGGCAAGTGCGAAGCTTTGGTACGATAAGGCAGCTTTAGGAGGTATTAAAGAGGCCAAGGTGCATTTATGCCGCCTGGGTAAATAGAAAAGTTTCATATTGACATGGTTAGGCTGAGTATATTGATCAATCAAGCGTACTGGGCTATCGGTAGGGCACTTTTCTCCAGGAAGTCATAAAGCTCTTACTTTAATTATCTGTGTTAGTTTCCCAAAGCTTTACGATTAGCTGAATTAGAAAAAATATGTCAACATGTCAGGTCTGTCACTTAAAAAATAAGGGTGTGTGTATGTAGGGAACGTACCCCATAATACACACACCCTAAACCTAGGTGACGGACCGACATCATGCCATAAGATGCCTAAAGTACCACGTTCAGGCACGTTTGGGATTATAAACAAGAAAAAGCCCGGCAGCTTCATAGTGCCGGGCTTTGCCGTGAGGATTTGAGGTTACTGCCTAACTAAAAATTCATGTCCGTTGATGCACCTGTAAACTAGGAACATGCCATAAGCATCGGTCTGGGTCTCGCCGGTCCACATGCAGTTGCCCATGCCGCAGTGCGGGCATACTATTCCCATGGCATAGGCGACTGTCACACTGCCAAGAAGACTAAGACCAAGCAGTACTGCTAATAACTTCTTTTTCATGTAGAACGCCTCCTCATATGATTTGCCTTTATTATAACAAACGTCCTGGACAAGGTGGTCGCCTTTAAGGCGACAATTGGGAGGCGGGGTGAAATTATGTCAAGGCAGGCAGGTCTGGCAGGGTGGTTTAAGGGGGTGTGATTTGGGGCTACAGGTTGGTACACACACACCCTTTAAAATGAGGTGACATGACTGACATCATGACAAAAGATATTCAAAGTGCCACGATCAGGCAGGTTTGGAAACATCATGGGCGCTTTATCGAACCTGTCATGTCAGGGCCGTGTCCAAGTCAAGTTTTATAATAAAAATATCTTAAGAAAGCCGGATAAGAAGTCCTTTATCTACTGGAAACGCAAGGATTCCCTGAACCAGTTCATCCCGAGGGAAGACAAGCTGAGAAAGGAAGGCGTGAAGGGCTATACTTCCAAGCTGGTAGTTTACAAGCTGGAGATGGCGGACGGGTCCGTCCTGGAGCTGTTAAACCAGCTGCCAAAATAGGAAAGTAAAGCAGCACTATGTCAGGGCGAAGCCTCTTGTTGGCTTCGCCTTATGTATGTTTTGGACACCATTTTATTAGGATATAGAAAACCTAAATTAGGATATTGACAACCCAAACAAAACGATGTATAATAAGTTCAGAAAGTTAGGATATGAAAAACCCAATTTGAATATAAGCTACCAAAAAGTAATAGGAGGCGTAAACATGTCATACAAAATTACTTTGGAAGAATTGGACAATCTGGAGAAACAGCAGGAGCATTTAAAACGTAAAGAATTACTTTTAGAACTTAGAAATTTCGGACTGCCACTTAAAGAAGCAGTGTTTGTAGCAGCAGCTTATGTAATGTACGTTTGGAATACTGAAGGGTATAGCCTAAATTCTTCACAAGATGCGTTCAGCTATTTTAAGGACGAAAACATCAGGTTCTATGTACAGGAGCTATTCAATACTAACGTAAGGCAGCTGCTGAATATTTCTAGCCGGTACTGCCGGGAAGACCTGCTGGGATTTATCTTCTATTTTCCTAGCGGGTATCTGAGTGGAGATAATGTCCGGGAAAATGCGACCACTCCTGAAAGCCTGTGCCGTTTAGCTATAGAACTATTAAATGTTGGGGATAACGATATAGTAGCGGATTTTGGAACTGGAACTGGAAGATTCATACTTGAAGCATTCAAGGAAAATCCGGAAACACATTTATTTGCCAATGAGCTGGATACAGGCAACATAACGGTGACCCGTATAAAGAATGAGCTGCTTGGCGCTAATATAGAGATTGATTCGAATGATATGTTCAATTACTTTAATAGCGGGCGTGAGTTTAGTAAGATTTTCAGCAATTATCCCATCGGCCTGAATATTTATGATAGCAGCCACGGAGCTAAACTCAGGCTTCAATTGCAGACAGATATTATCTGTAACATGAAGATGCTGTCTGGCGATTGGTTCTTTAACTACCTGTTGATTAACTGCTTAAGCGATAATGGTAAAGCCGTGGCGATTATGTCGGCCGGAAGCACTTGGAACAAATGGGATGAACCGGCCAGGGAGTGGTTTGTTAATAAAGGCTTGTTAGAAACGATAATCGCCTTACCGCCAAATCTCTTTAGCACTTTTAATGTACCGATGGAGCTTGTTGTTTTTAGTAAGGGCAATGATGAGGTCCGTATGGTTGATGCTAGTAAGATTTTCCATAAGGGCCGCCGGCTGAATGATCTGAGGGAAAGGGATATTGATGATATCCTGCAGGCGGTAAGCGCTGATTCGGAAATAAGTAAGCGTATTAGCCGCAAGGTTCTGGCCGATAACGAGTATATCCTGAACCCTACCAGGTACATGGTGGAAATCAAGCCAGTTAAGAATGGGGTAAAGTTTGGAAGCATCATCAAGTCTATCAGGCGTGGCGCTCAAATTAAAGCCGATGCTTTAGATGCCATGTCTACCTCCCAAAAGACTAACTATCAGTATCTAATGTTAGCGAATATCGAGAACAATGTGATTAGCGACAACCTACCTTATTTAAAAGAGATTGACCTGAAAGATGAAAAATATTGCCTTAAAGATGAGGATATCGTACTTTCGAAGATAGGCCGGCCTTTTAAAATCGCTCTGGCTCAGGTACAGCCCGGCAGAAAAATCCTAGCCAACGGCAACCTGTTCTTAATTGAAGTAGATAAAAAGAAGGTTAATCCCTACTACCTACAGGCCTACCTCAACAGTAAAGACGGGCGGGATGCGTTAAATAGAATTATTACCGGCAGCTTTATTCCCAGCATTTCTCTAACGGCTCTTAAGGAGATGCTGATTCCCATGGTCAGCCTGAAAGAGCAGGACACCATAGCTAAAAAGTATCTGGCTAAGCTGGATGAACTGGCTATGTTGAAAATCAAGATAGAGAAAGTACAGGAGGAACTGAAGTCAATCTACCAACAGGAGGGATGCTGATGTCATACTCTGTAGAGGTTATGGAAGAGCTGGTCGATAAGGCTAAGGACCGGTTAGCAGAAAGGCTTACTCTGGCTAATCGTGAGGAGCGATTGCTGGTAGTGCTGACCTCTTTAGAGATGCAGGACCTGCTTTCGGGGTTAACGATAGAGCCTGAACCGGAAGTCATGTATTCGAAGACCGGTAAGATATTAATCGTGGGTGATTTAGCTATCGGGGAAGATAAACTTAAAGGCGTTGCCAAAACTTTGGGTGTAAAAGCAGATCGGCTGGTTTTTAAATCTTTTTCTGAAGCTAAGAATTTTAACTTCCAGCAAATCCAATATCAAAATAAATATGCGGTCATCCTGTTTGGACCTGTAGGGCATAGCGGCAGAGGCATGGAAAAACACAGTAGCATCATCACTCATCTGGAACAGGAAGATGGTTATCCTCCGGTAAGACGAATGAATGCTAACGGCGGGCTGAAAATTACGAAGAGTAATTTTAGAACGGAATTAAAAGAACTACTTGATTGCAATATTATCCAGGCCGCTTAAATAGTAGGGAAGAATACGTTAGAGGCAGAGCATAGATGATAAAATTTATGCTCTGCTTCAAATGATATAGGCCCTGGAGCATATTTTGTCATTTGAATGTGATATAATTAATCTATCATTAATATATTTTGTTATAAAACAGGTAATACCAAGCGGGCAGCAGAAACTGAGACTTTAGGCAACTATTTCGTCAGAACAAGTTGAGGTAACTTAAACTGTGGACAACGGAACTAATAATAATCTGATCAGGGAATGGATAGCGCAATTAGACAGGCAGGTGCTAAAGATTCTTTTGATTGACAGAACCACAAGAAAAAATATAATTTGGGCTACGAACGAATATATGGCTTATGGTGCTGGTTATGATGCTAAACAGGAAATTACGCTGGCTGCTATATTAGGCGTTAAAGGCGATATTATCAGACCAAGGGTTATGAAGTCAGATAGGCTTCAGCAGCAGCGCACGCGCAAGCATGCAGAAGTTTTTACTCCCTCCTGGCTCTGCAACATGCAGAACAATATGGTTGATGCACATTGGTTTGGCAGGGAGATCGTATTCAATGAGGGCAAGGGAAATACTTGGAATACAGTTGCTACGCCAGTTCAGTTCCCAAAGAAATCAAACCGGAATTGGAAAAAGTACGTTGATTCCAGAAGATTAGAAATAACCTGCGGTGAAGCACCTTACCTCGTTAGCAGATATGATACGGTCATGGGTGCAGATATAGATGTGAGTCAACGTATAGGCCTTCTGGACCGGAAACTGCGTATTGTAAATGAAAATGCAAATAATGAAAAAGATTGGTATAAATGGGCGGAGCGGGCATTCCAAAGTACTTACGGCTATGATTTTCAAGGGGATAATGTCCTGATAGCCAGGATTAATTTACTACTTACCTTTATAGATAATCTAAAATTTAAATGGAATAGGGACGCGACGCAGGAAGAGCTGAGGAAGATAGCCCATATTGTTTCGTGGAACGTGTGGCAGATGGATGGGCTGCTTGGCAATGTTCCATATGGTATTCCTGAAGAAAGATATGAACAGATAAACCTGTTTACGAACCAGCCTGAGAAATTGTTGTTGCACGGCCAGCCAGAATGCAAACTTAATGACTGGCGCTGGAAGACAAGTCTGACGTTTACTTCAATGGAGCAGCAAAATTATAAGGGGGCAAGCCATATGAAATTTGATGTTGTTATTGGTAATCCACCGTATCAAGATGAAAATGTTGGTGATCAAAAGAATTATACTCCACCAATTTACCATAAATTCCTTGAAAGTTCATACAAAATTGCCGATGTTGTTGAAATGATACATCCAGCTAGATTTCTTTTTAATGCTGGGAGTACACCAAAACAATGGAATCAACAAATGTTGAATGATACGCATTTGAAAGTTTTGTTTTATGAACCTGATAGTAGCAAGGTATTTATTAATACTGATATTAAAGGTGGTATCGCAATAACTTATCATAATTTGTTGAAGAAATTTAAGCCTATTACTACATTTACTGCATTTCCTGAATTAAATTCTATTTTACAAAAAACCATGAATCATGATGGCTTTGATAGCTTTAGCAATATAATTTATGGTAGAAATATTTATAGATTTACAGAAAAGATGCACAAAGATTATCCTAATGCTGCAAGTAAATTAAGTAACGGTCATGCTTATGATTTATCATCTAATGTTTTTGATCGTTTACCAGATATATTTTTTGCAGATAAGCCGAGTGGAGGAGCTTCCTATATTAAAATTTTAGGAAGGCAGAATAATGAGCGGGTGTTAAAATATGTAAAACGTAGTTATGTAGGAGATACAGAAAATATTGATAAGTGGAAAGTATTCGTTCCTAAGGCAAATGGGACAGGTGCTATAGGTGAGGTCTTATCTACACCCCTAATCGGGGCACCCCTAATCGGGGCACCCCTAATCGGGGCAACAGAGACCTTTATAAGTATTGGAGCCTTTGAAACAGAGTTTGAAGCAAAAGCAACTTTAAAATATGTGAAATCAAAATATGCACGTACTCTTTTGGGGGTATTAAAAATTACTCAAGATAATACTTCTGAAAAATGGAAATTTGTACCAATGCAGGACTTTACACCCCAGTCAGATATTGACTGGTCAAAATCAATCAAGGAGATTGATCGGCAGCTCTACAAAAAATATGGTCTTAGCGAAAAAGAAATTGAGTTTATAGAATCAAAGGTAAAGGAGATGGCGTAATATGGCGGATGCATTGCAGTTAAGTAGTTTGATTAATAGTTTCAAACGCGTCGTGCCCATGATTTATGCCTATAATACTCCCGGTGTTACCTATCATGATGGTTGGACCAAGATTGGTTATACGGAACAACCGGTAAAAGTACGTATTGCTCAGCAGACTCATACCGCTGGCATCAAAGTAAAAGTTGTCTGGCAAGATAATGCCATGTACAAGGATGGCTCGGGTATTTATTTTACGGATCATTCTTTTCATGATTTTCTGGAGGCTCGTAAGAACGTAACGCGAGAAGCTGGGACCGAATGGTTCAAGGTTGATGGTGCCACCTCCCGTTCTTATTTTGACGAGTTTGCTTCTGGGAGTGATTTTGAAAAGGAAAAAACCGGCTCCGCTTATACTCTTCGCAAAGAGCAGGAAGCGGCCGTAGAGATGACCTTGCAGTATCTTAAAGCTCATGATGGCAAAGGAAAGTTCCTCTGGAATGCCAAACCCAGGTTTGGCAAGACGCTGACTACTTATGAACTGATTCGCCGTATGGGTTGTCAAAATGTTTTGATTGTTACCAACCGGCCCAGTATAGCTAATTCCTGGAATGAAGACTTTCAAAAGTTCATAGCTTGGCAAGCTAATTACCGCTTTGTAAGTGATTCAGACGTGTTAAAAGGCCATGCTGGAGTTATGACACGGGATGAATATTGTAACGTGGTAACGCAGGTTGAGGAAGATAAGATTCCCGGACAAATTGCTTTTGAGAGCCTGCAGGGACTAAAGGGTTCAGCTTATTTTGGCGGTCATTATGATAAGCTAAAATGGATTAGCGAGCTAGACTGGGATATTCTAGTTATTGATGAAGCCCATGAAGGGGTTGATACGGATAAGACGGACCGTGCCTTTGATAATATTAAGCGAAAATTTACCTTGTATCTCTCTGGAACTCCTTTTAAAGCCTTAGCTAATAACCAGTTCAGCGATGAGCAGATTTATAACTGGTCTTATACAGATGAGCAGGAGACCAGGGAAGATTGGTCGTCAGATGATTTAAATCCGTATGAACCTTTGCCAAGACTTAATCTATTCACATATCAAATGTCCAGCATCATCAGGGATGAGCTTCAGAAAGGCCTGGATTTGAGCGGCGATATCGGTCAGGTAGATTATGCCTTTGACTTAAATGAGTTCTTCCGTACAGAGAATGAAAAATTCGTATATGAAAAGGATGTACTTAAGTTTTTGCATCATCTTACTACCCAAGAGAAATATCCGTTTTCCACTGCTGAGCTGCGGGATGAACTTTCACATACGCTTTGGCTGTTAGATAGGGTTGACAGCGCTAAGGCTATGGCGAAACTATTGCAAAATGATCCTGTATTTCAGTCGTATTATGTGGTCCTTGCTGCCGGCGATGGTAAACTTGAGGATGATGAGGAAACAGAAAAGGCTTATGATAAGGTAAAAGAGGCTATCAAAAATCATCCTAAAACTATTACGCTAAGTGTGGGACAACTTACTACGGGGGTGACTATACCGGAGTGGAGCGGCGTACTTATGCTTAGCAATATGAAAAGTCCGGCTCAGTATATGCAGGCTGCTTTCCGGGTTCAGAATCCTTGTATCTTAGATGCCAGCGGGTGTAGGCTTCGTAAAGAAAATGCGTATGTGTTTGACTTCGACCCGGCGAGAACCTTGATTATCTTTGATGAATTTGCCAATAACTTACAGAAAAATACTGCTGCTGGTGGCGGTACAAGTGAAGGACGTAGCGATAATATTAAACGCTTACTCAACTTCTTCCCGGTAATTGCCGAAGATGATGAGGGAAAGATGGTTGAACTGGATGCGGGTCAGGTACTTAGCATTCCCAGAAAGCTGAAGAGTCAGGAGGTTGTGCGTCGCGGTTTTATGTGCAACTTCTTATTCCAGAACATTTCCAATATCTTCAGTGCCCCTGGCGTGGTTCAGGAAATTGTTGAAAAGCTAACTCCGGCACAAGAAGAAAAAGGCAAGAGAAATGGTGATGCCTTGGATAATATGGAAAATGTTTCCGTGGATGAGGACGGCAACGCTCAAGTTCCTAACGAGATAGTCATCGGCAAGACCAAGGAACTTTTGGGAGATAAGATTTATGAGATGCTTGATGATGCCATCACTCCTGAGGTTGATAATCTTAAGCACGATAGTCAGGTTTTAGATGGCGTAGATAAGATTTCAACTACTATTAAGGAAACCTTGAAAACATCTGTGCTAGCTCCTGCCACGGATGGTTATGGCTTAAAGAAGGCGCAGGTCAACAGGCTTGAATCCGAAATTAATAAAGAAGTAGACAAGAAGTTTGAAAAGATAAAGGGTGATTATCAGCAGCAACAGAACATTGCCAAGGTAAACAGGGATAAGCTCTTAACTACTGCTCAAACTGAAGAAGAGATACAGCAGGCTGACGAAACCTACCGCAATGTCGTGCAGGATGCTTTTGAGGCTATGCAGCAGGACCTGAAACAAGAAACGGAGAATTTGATTAATAATAAGCCTCAGGAAGTTGTAGAAAAGCTGGAGCAGCATAAGGCTGAACAAGAGAAAAATGTGGTTGAAGAAGAAGTTCGTGCCCACCTGCGTGGATTCTCCAGGACCATACCAAGTTTTATCATGGCCTATGGCGATGAACATCTTACTCTCCAGAATTTTGATGATTATACAGAAGCAGATGTTTTCCAGGAGGTTACTGGAATTACGGAAGCTGATTTCCGGTTCCTGCGTGATGGTGGAGATTATACGGAGGAAGAAACCGGGGAGCAAAAACATTTTGAGGGGCATTTGTTTGATGAGGTTGTTTTTAATGATTCTGTAAATGAGTTCTGGAATAAGAAGCAGCAGCTGGCTAATTATTTTGATGAGTCTAAAGAGGAAGATATCTTCGATTATATCCCGCCGCAGAAGACCAACCAGATTTTCACTCCTAAGACTATCGTAAAGAATATGGTAGATATGCTGGAGGAAAACAATCCCGGCATCTTTGATAACCCGGATAAAACCTTTGCTGATTTATATATGAAATCAGGGCTTTACATCACGGAGATCGTAAAAAGGCTATATGCCAATGAGAATATGAAACGGTTGTTCCCGAATGACCAAGACCGTATACGTCATATTCTGCAAAAGCAGGTGTATGGTATCGCTCCTACGCGTATCATTTATCTGATAGCTACTCACTATATCTTTGGCTTTGATGAAGCACTGATGAAAGAGAAAAACAATTTTATCCAAGCTGATTCAGCTGCGTATGCCAAAGAAGGTAAATTAGAAGAGCTGGTAGAAAAAGAGTTTGGCCAACAACTTGGAGAATCATAAGCAAATAGCTGACTAATTCAAAAATGGCGCTACGTGTTTAAAGTACATATAGAGCCATTTTTTATCAAGATATCATTGTAAAGAAGATGCGGTTTTTAAGGCGCTGGGAGTGGAATAATTAATCTTAATATTTACTTGTAGTTGCTTGGAGACGAGGTTTGTATAGTTTATTTGTTCGTAATCAAAATGAATATATTATACAAGGAGGCAATTATTTTGGTATTAAAACCTAGAGTATTGATGGTTGCTTATAAGGCGAAAGACGAGGTAATTGTTAATCTGTTAAGAAAACTTGTTGAAACAAATGATGATGGGCCAAATGGCGAAGTTGTAGGTACAGAAGACGGTTCGGTTAAAATAGTGTCTTGGGAGGAAAAAGTCTGGCGTGAAAACAAAAAGATCGGTAAGTATGGCAATAAAATTCTTCTTATAAATGATGTAACAGGAGGCAATCAATTAAAGCCTGTAATAGACGAGAAGTTTAATGAATATGGTGTTTCTTATGGATTTGCTGGTAATCAGGCACTAATCTTTGCTGATCCGACTGTATTCCTTGAAGACAAGGATCTTTTTAAAAAATTTCAAGAGGATGCAAAAAGAACATTAAGCAATCCTTCAGATATAGAAATCTCAAATATTTTTATTGGGGCATTAATGACTTTAGCATCAATAAGTTTGCCAGCTTCATTTATGCTGGGCTGCATTTATGGAGTATATAAAATGAGAAAAGCGTATGAAATTGCTGAAAAAATAGTACAAGTTCAGCTAATGTACGGGATAATGAAGTTATACAAAAATGACTTGGATAAATTCATGAAGGCATGATTAAGGAGACTATTACTAATGCTGACTTCTAATGGTATAAAAGAAGGCTGGGAGTTTGCAGAAAAGAATCAGGGAACCACTGTCGCTGCACAGATGGGGGAAACTTATGTCAACAACGTTGATGATGCAATAAATCAGCTTACTAAAGACATGAATGCCAAAATGGGCTCGCAAGAAAGTATTGGATCATTAAAGGGGTTTATTGCAGAATACTGGCATGCGGATACTTTTAATATTGATGCAGCGTTAAAGGATTCATCGCATAGGGCCTATATTGAAAGAAGCAATGAAATGGGCTCTGTTGATGTTTCAACTAATTTTGGCGCAACTTATAGTATGAAGTATTATAAAACGGGTGCAGATAGTGCTAAGCAGCAAGCTGAAAATATCACACAGGCTTATTATAAATATCTTAGTAAAAGTACTGCTGAAAATAAGATGACATTTGAAGAATATAAGGCAAAATATGGTTATAATGGTGACTACGAAGCTGTTTATGAGGGTCAGGGTCGTGTTATTCCAGCAGATCAATTAGATAATGCAGTAACGTTTTTAAAACAACAGATTGCTAAAGAACAGGCCAGAGGTGGACACAGGTTAGAACTATTAGAAGGATACGTTGAAACTTTGCAAAAGCTTACCGATAGAATCAAAGACGGTAATGGCGCAGAGTCTATCCCACTAACGAAGGAAGAAGCTGAGGCTATTGCTGCGGTATGTAAATCTGGAAAATTTAGACCAGAAGACTTTGGCATTAGGCTTGATAAGCTCATAACTACTGAATATATGTTGCAGCAGGCATTAAAAGCCGGATATACTGCGGCGATGGTTACGCTTGTCATGCAGATGGCACCTGAAATATATAAGGCTATTGATTATCTTATTAAAAACGGTGAAATAGATTCTGAACAATTAAAAGCTGCAGGTTTTAAAGCAATATCTTCTAGCGCGACCGGTTTTATAAGAGGGACAATATCTTCATCAATAACCATAGCTTGCCAGTCCGGAAAGCTAGGTGCTCAATGTATGAACCTTACTGCAGCACAGATAGGCGCTATTACCGTAATTGCACTTGATGCAATAAAGTGTTCCTATGATGTGGCAAATGGTAAAATGACTAGCAAAGAAATGGGAGTTTATTTGACCAAAGAGATATTAATATCATCTGGAGCATTAGTTGGAGGAACTATAGGCCAAGGTGTTTTACCGATGTTACCTGTTTTGGGCTATATGCTAGGTAGTTTTGTTGGGAGTGTTGTGGCTTCTACTGCTATAAATTATGGAGAAAAAGCGTTGCTTTCATTTTGCGTTGATACAGGATATACCTTCTTTGGTTTGGTGGATCAAAATTATGAACTTCCAGAAGATATAATTTATAAGTTGGGTCTGGATATTAATGAACCAGAAACAATAGAACTAGATATTATTGAACCAGAAACTATTGAACTAGATATTATTGAACCAGAAACTATTGAACTAGATACTATTGATATTGTGGTTTTACGAAGAGGTATTATAGGAGTAAATAAAATAGGCTATGTGACCTAAATGTGACTTCTCAATAGGTCTTTATTAGGCATTTGTAAAAGAGATTGTTGATATCGACATTTTATCTGTGTTTGATGCTGGTTCTTTTGGTTTTTAGTAAATGGTTTAACTTTGAAAATACACTATTTGAGTACCATCCTAATTGGATGGTACTTTTTAAATTCTATTTTTCTGGAACGCTGACTTCTATTAGGTCAAGCGTGTTAGCCGTTTAGTCTTTGTGTCCCTAAAGGGCACCAAAAAGCTGACTGGTTGAAGTATAATTTTAACTAGAAAGGATGGTGGGTCAGATGAGAAAAATGATGCTTATGTTTTGCTTGATTTGTATGATGGCATTAGGTGTGTCAAGGCCTGGGTTTGCACAATGGAAGGCTGGCGGAATTGACTTCTCCGGTAGTTACGATGTCTATTGGCAGACGGATACTTTGCATGCTGCGAACAACAACCTTTATGTGCAGTTCCTACTTAAAAATCGCCAGCATGAAAATGATGTCATCTTAGACGGCTATATGAACAGGAAGACAATCTACTTAACCCTTAAAAAGATTTACGATAACAAAGGCAACCTGTTGGCAACACGGAGTATAAGTGAACACCATGATATAGATTCATGCACCATCAGCCAGGCCTGTTATCTTTCAAGGTGGTATGCTAAAGAAAAGGGCTTAAAGTTTGCTGACGATCCGGACTGGAAGTGACAATTCTTACCAGGTATTGTTGAAGGGGGCTTTCGTATGAAACGGTTTTTGTTAACCGTCTGTTTTTTACTAGCTCTATTTACTTTTGCCCAGCCAAGTTATGCAGAGTGGCGGGATTCCGGGGTAAACGGCATAGAATATTATTGGGATACCGATTCTGTACAGAACGACAGAGGAACTATAAGTTTTCTACTTAAATATATACCTGAAAGTAAATATACCATGATATTTAATAGTGTTATTGACAGGTCTGGAACCATAATATATCTTGTCTACCGCAGACAATACGATACAAGCGGTAATCTTGTTGAAGCAACGCCTACAAATGACATATACCTGATTGAAGAAACTAATCTCAAAACTACCTGCGCTCAGGTTCGCGAGTATGTAAGGCAAAATAATCTTTGATAGTAGCTTTTCCGCTATGTGCAGTACATATAAAATGCAGCTCCCTGGACTTAGTTCCAGGGAGCTATTTTGCCGCTATAAGGACGTCCGGAATTAAAATCCGGACGTCTATTTTTTTATTCGTTATGTGTTAAACAACAGGTCTACGCTTCCTTTTCGGCCATGGTCAGCCTGATAGGCGACAGTTCGTATTTCTTAAGTACGTAGTTGATGTCCAGCTTCAGCTTCCTTGTAGTCTGGTAGTTCAGTTGAAGCTTGTTCCCGGTGTAGTACTGGACCGAGTTGACGATATAATGGGCGTGGATGTTGTCCGTGTTGGTATGGACCGCATAGGCTACCTGGCAGCCGGTGTTAGCGACAATCATTTCCATCACGTCCCTGAACGCGAGCAGGAAGGTCTCGGTTGGGTATTGCTCCGACTCCGCCTCGGTAAAGGAGAGGATTATCTGCTTATATTCCACCCCTCCGTTCTTTCCATAAGTTTGAAGATTATGGCGATATGTTGACCGTTGATGAAGTGACCGATATTCTCCGTATTGGAAAGAATGCTGCCTATGATCTTTTCCGTACGGGAAAGATTAAGACCCTTAGGGTTAAACGAAGATGGATGATACCGAAGAAAGCTTTGATCGAATATGTGGAAACGGAATCTAAACTGCGCTGAAAGAAATACAGGCTGCAAAAAAAGCTGCTGCCCATGACCGGTGATGCTGGTTAGGGTAGCAGCTTCTTATTTTGCAGGGCTTTTTATTATTTTAAGCTTTCATATTAACGCTGCAGATATCTGTTGTATATGATTTTCAGTCAGATATGCTTTTTAAAGAAAAGCCCGGTAATTTCAGCCGGTAATATTTAACGTATCCTAAGGGAAAACACGGTTAGAGGATAGCCTGAAGATGCTGCCGGTAATACTAAATAAAATACTATGGTATAGACTGGTATGATGTTTCCTGTTTAAGCCAGGTAAGAATATTAGCTTAAAAGAGACCGGTTTAAGGGTACAGTTTGAAAGAAAAATACTACTGTAACTTTTAAAGGAGGAATCAGAGATGGATGACATCAAGAAGACGGTGGATAACTATATTTACAAGTTCATGCTGGAAAATAAGCTCTCGTTCAACACTTATTTCTGTGTAGAGGCCGGACAGGTAGCCGTGCTCTACATCGATACCGATTACAACATACATAACTACTACAATCCTAACACCTTATATTCTGATGGTTATGCGGCGGTCATGTTCCTGCTGCTTTTATCCGGAAGGGCAAGGCTGCTAAACCAGAAGAACCATACTGATGATTGATCATAAGAGTGCCTCTAAGCCGCGCTGCTTAGGGGCCTTTTAATATCTCCAGGTGTTGAGGCAGGTCAGATAAGGCGTAATGTGGATAATTGCCATTATCTTACCTTTGGATGCTAACAATCTGGTAAAGTAAGGATCATGCAGGAAGGAGTGTTAAGAATGAGAAAAGCGGTAGTTAGTCATAGCAGCGCAGAGGATATGGGGGCACTTTCTTCCAATCTCTCTGCGGCGAACAACGAGGAATATCTGGCACTGGATAAGCAGTCTAAGCTGGTTATCAGCTGCTGGAACGACAGCCTGATCGTATCCATAGCCGGAAGGATGGCTAATAATAAGAGCCCCTATCCGGTCTATAGTAATGAAAACAAGCTGTCAATCTATCTGCACCCGGATAAGGCCTGTCAGCTCATCAAGGTCATCAACTGGTATCTGTCCCTGCCGGAGGAGGCCCAGATGCGGGAGAACTGCGGGGTTATCTCAGGCAAGTCGGTCATCTACATCGCTAAGGAAGCCGTGGCCCAGGGCATAAACACCTTTACGGTTAACATCGTGAACACGGCTCTAGGGACGGTCTGCAAGTATTATTGCCGGCAAAGCCTGAAGGAAGTGTTCAGGAATTATAATCTTACTAATAACCAGTATGAGGTGGTAAAGAACGGTTTTGAATGTTTTGACATAGAGATACTGCTCGGACAACTCTGGACGTTCTGTCAGGCTCAGAACAACATCATGGCCTATAGCATGTTAAACGCCATGAAGTCCATGCGTAAGTCTAACCCTATGGCTTTACCGTTTTAACCTTAAGGGGAAGAAGACCGGGCAGCTTAAGAAGGGAAAGGAGCTGGGTAAATGTGGAGCACGGCTTAACCAGGAACTATATCTATAACTTTATGGTTGATTATGGTATCAGGTTTAACGAGGACTTTGCCGTATTTACCGGTTTGAAGGAATATATCTTCATCGACCAGTTCTTTAACGTGAAAAGTGCCTGCTATCCGTATAAGTACGAGGAAAATATCCGGGCCGTTAATGCCTTTATAAGACTGCTGTCCGGCAGGGCGAAGCTGGTCAAGTCTGAGGATTAGTTAATAGCTGATAAGAAGGATGATGGTCGTTAATAAGCTTTAAGGCACAGATAGAGGGATGGGGTAGGTTCAAGATAATGGATAATTGCGGCTTGATGAGATAAGGTCAGGCCGGGATGGGAAAGCTGCTCCTAACCAGGAAGTTGGTTAGGAGCAGCTTAAGTGGGCAGAAGGTAAAAGGCTTGGTTATGTTATAGCGAAGCAGAAGGACAAAACGGCAGTAAAAAATAAAAAGCAAATGAAATATCTGGCTAAGATTGCCAAGGACATCAAAACCGGCAAGGCACATTTTGCTGAGCATGATTTATATAAAAATACTCCTGGAGACGTTTAATATTAGCGTTCTCAGGAGTATTTCCTTTACCTGCTCAGCTCATTCCACTTAATCATAGCTACGTTAAAACCACCGTCTAAGATCCAGCGGTTGTTAGCGATAAGTCTTTCCCTGGCAGCTTCCGGGGTATCGCCGTGCTCATAGCCTAAGACCTGGAGTGTGAATACCTCGGACTCATTAGGTGATTCGGCATAGCCTTCCGGGGTGAAGAAAATGTAATGGTTCATGATTTATCGACCTCCTGTTTGCATTATAACAAATGAGAAGGACAAAAAAGCGGAGATGTGGTAAAATTATTATAAACGCAAATCAGACCTCGATTTGTATTATAAAAGAAATATTAAAGATATAGTGATTTCATGATAATAAAGGTGAGACTGGAAAGGAGTGCGAATCTCATGAAACATGTTTATGTGGAGTTCGATAATAAAATACTGACTACATTTAATGATATTCACAGGGATAAAAATGGTGAACATATCAGTCTTTATTTTGAGCAGCCGGTGGAAGGTGGATTTAATTTTCTGGAAACTTCTTTACCGGACTTAAATATCGTAGACTTTGAAGGCTTTACCAAGGAAAAGGTACAAGACCTGCTGGATTTTGCTAAGGATAATGCTCCCTTGATTTGGGAAATGGCCAGAGAAGAAGGGGGTCCGGACGTTGCCAACGCTGTTTAAAATACTAGGCTATTATATTTATTTTTGGTCAGGTGACGGGAATGAGCCGGTCCATGTACATGTAGGAAAGGGTGTGCCTAGTGAGAATGATACCAAAATTTGGGTTGGCGATAAGATTGAACTTGTGCATAATAAAGGTCATATACCAGATAAAGATCTTCTGAAAATATTAAGGTTAGTTTCTCAGAATAAATTGCGGATAATAAAGGCGTGGCATGTGCATTTTAAAAAATAAAAACCACTGCAAGATTGGTGGGTAAAAGTATCAGGCTGGAAAACTGGAATTTGTAGAGCAAAATTAAAGAGCAAGCTATTCTACTGAACTAGAATAGCTTGTTTTTTTGCTGTAATCTAAATTTGAATATTAAACCATTGACAAAATCTGTTTACGGACTTATACTTTTAACAAAGTACTTAAACGGATTTTAAGGAGGAGCTATATGGAAAAGCTTAAAGAGCAACGC